>Ga0183095_10237_pt1 | contig 270534 bp, 224 predicted proteins | sample BioMet4_FD_130346 | JGI IMG/M metagenome (GOLD analysis project Ga0183095, IMG submission 130346) | Microbial communities from bioreactor (seeded with sewage sludge) at LBNL, California, USA - Biofuel metagenome 4 (v2) (version 3) | ecosystem: Engineered > Bioreactor > Anaerobic > Unclassified ...
GTAGGAAAATCCAAAAGTTTAGATTTTCCCACAATGCTTATCTTTTGGTCTTTGGTTCGGAATAGTGTAGTGCTGGCGGTCTATCTCTTGTTTTCGGTTGCTTGCTTCCTTACCGTACATGAGCATTCATTCCGGCGCTGAAGCACTTCTGGATGTCCTCGCTGTATGTGTCTGCTGTCATGGCAACTATCGGGACGGCTTTTGCGTCGATACGCGGCAGAGCCCTGATCTTGCTGGTGGCTTCGAAACCATCCATTACAGGCATTCTGATGTCCATGAGGACGGCATCAAAGTAACCGCTCTCAGAATCGGCGAAGGTCTGAACGCCTCGGTAGCCGTCTTCAGCTGTCGTTATCTGCGCGCCGGCTTTCTGCAATATGTGGACCGCGATTTCCCGGTTTAGAGGATGATCCTCGCAGAGGAGAATTCGGGCGCCATCCAGCATTTCAATCGCTGCCGATTTTATTTTAGCGGCGGCTTTTGTCTGGTAATCCTCAGCTTTGATATAGTCAAAATCAGCGGCTATGCAGAATGTAGTTCCTTTGCCGATATTGCTGTCTACAGTGATGGTGCCGTTAAGCCTGTCGACGGTTTTTTTTACGATAGCCAGACCCAAACCAGTGCCGCGGCTTTCGGAGATGTCGCTTCGGCCTTCCTGCGTGAAAGGATCGAAGAGGACTTGCTGAAATTCCCGACTCATGCCAATACCATTGTCTGAGACGCTGGCGGTGAAATGGAGCTTTCCGTTTTCAGTCAGCTTTTCAGTAAGTGAGAGGCTGATATTTCCGCCTTCAGGTGTATATTTAACAGCGTTGGAGAGCAGGTTGAAGAAAATCTGATTGAGCCGAAGCTGATCAACCAGCGGGATAACGGTTTTATCTATCCTGCCCCCTATCTGCAGACGCTGGCGTTTTCCTTCACAGAGCGGCCTAATAACGGCGTTGAGATAATTGTAGAAATCTTTTGCCGGATAAGGCTCCGGATTCAGGGTGATTTTATTGTTCTCGATTTTTGACATGTCAAGGATGTCATTGACAAGTCCCAAAAGGAATTTGCCTGAGGTTTCGATCTTGTCAAGGCAGTCCGCCGTCTCTGGCGGGTTGTCGTATTCTCTTGCTATGCGGGTCATTCCGATTATGCCGTTCATAGGAGTTCTGATGTCGTGGCTCATCTGTGATAGAAAGTCAGTTTTGGACCTGTTGGCGATATTGGCTGACTTCATGGCGTCTTCCATTTTTTCCAGCTGCATCTGCTGACTGAGATAGTCGGCGGTGATGTCACTTCTTATGACGAGAATCTCTCGGTGAGAATCGTCAATGTAGCAGTGTCTCAGCTGTTTGCGGAAATGTTGACCTCGGCTGTCATGTATCGTGCAGGAATATGTAAAACTCCCGTAACGGTCAAGTTCGGAAATTATATGCTTAAGGTTAAGATTCTCAATGGCGTCTTCATAGTCTTCGGGATCGCAGACAAGATGCATTGCATAGCGTATGTCGTCCTCATAGCAGTCATATTTTCTTGGGGTTGCATAAATGGCGTTTTTGTTGATATTTCTAAAGTCTATAGTGCCCTTTCTGATGTTGATCGTAGAGATGGAATCCAGCTCTTCATTTACTATTCTGGAGATGATTGCGCTGTCCTGCACGGAGTCTGTGATGTCGGAGACTCGGAGTATGCCTTCTATGGCCCCGGATGCCGGGTTTTGTTCCAGACTGAGGAGAATCGTTGCCCAGCGGATGTCTTCAGTCTGGTCGACGTACTGAACATCCATTGACTTGACGGACTTGCCGTTTTGAAGGTCAGCCATGATTAAACTGGGGTTGAATGCCATAAGAAATGCCTTGCGGGACGGATCGCTTTCTATGAGGTCAGCGATGCTTGCAAACAGGTCATCGACAGTGCCAACCGAATTCAAACCTAAAGAGTTCAGGCTGTTCTGCGGACTTTCGCATCTGTTTTCTGTGATATTCAGCTTGAAAGTGCAAAGAGTATTTGGATCTGCCGTAAGAATATCTTTAATAAAATGCTCATACTTCTCCTCGTTGAGCTTCTGCAGGGTGATGTCCTGACCTATGCCAAAGGCTTTCAGCGGCTCTCCGTGTTCATCACGGATGCCGGTATATGAGATGCGCTCGCAGTGAGGCGGCCTGTTGGATGTAAGCTTGTACCATACATCGCAGGAAGCACTCTGTACGCCTGAGTCAACGTCGTGATACAGTTGAATGATCTTATCGTGGTCTGAGTCCTCAAAATATGGCAGGACTGATTCAGGAATGTCGTCAATAACGCGTGTAAGATTATAGCGGTCAGCTTCTTCGTTTTTCTGAATGATGCGGCGATTGGGTATATCGTATTCCCAGAAAGTAAGATGTGCGGCATTGACTGCCAGCTGATACTGCTCACGGCTGTCACGCAGTTCCTCTTCAGCAGTTTTGCTGTTGTGGACGTCGGTAAAACTGACATACGCCCAATAAGATCCATCATCCTGCCTCTTGGAGTTGCCTTGGATGAGGATCCATCTGTATGCCTGTGCCCGCTTGTTGAACAGGCGGCATAAGACTTCGGTATGAAGTTTGCCCTTAGTAAGGCTTAGAAGATCCTCGCTTACTTGAAACAAGTCGTCTGGGTGGACTGTCCTGCAGAATTCCTCATAGGTTTCGCTGACGACTTCATCGAGAGAAATGCCAAGTATCTTGGCCAGATGAGGACTTGCCGCGATCTTACGAAATTCGCCGCTTTTGCGCTGAAAAACGATGACACCGGCGGGAATGTTGTTGATGAGATTTTCGAGATTTCGACCCTTGAGCTCTAATGAACTGTTTTCACGCTTGAGAACTGTAGTATCTGTAATGAACTGTGCGATGGCATCATGACCCTCCCAGGTCAGAGGTACCGCATGAACATGATAATATCTGTCGCGCACTGTGTCGTGCCAGTCAACATCGACAGGCTGATCTTTTACTGCATAGGAAACGCATCCTGGACAGGGAGCGTTTTCGCCGCGCACGTATTCATAGCAAGTCCGGCCTTTGTAGTCAGGACTGGACTTGTCAGCAAGTGTTGTTTTATTGGCATATAGGATTTCCCATGAATGCCGGTCCATGACATATATTCTGCGGTCCGCGTTGTCAAGCAGTGACAACATGGATTCTATTTCATTATTAGTCGATTCTTCGTTCATTGGGATACCTCAGCTGAAATTCTGGCATATGATTCGCCGCCTATTTCGTTTAGGAGGGGAACATCTAGTTCAATTATATACTGAATATTCGGAAATGTTAAGTGAAAAATAATATGACGGGTTCAAATGAGCATCATAAATGCCGCCATGTTGCCTCTTTCCCCGTGCTGTCCGCGGTGGGAGAAGAAAACATCGTTGTGGCATTTGGTGCACAGTCCCATGCAGTTCACATTTTCGTCAGCCGCACCGGCTTCGCAGAGGATGAAGCGGTTGATTGCCCACAGATCCAGGTAGTATTTGATGCCTTTCTTATATGAGAAGCGGCGGTACTCTTCGCAGTCATCAAAAAAAGCTGCCGCTACGTCTTCATCCACTTCGAAACAGTCCTGACAGAGCGAAGGCCCAATGCCAATTATCACATCGCCAGGTGCTGAGCCGAACTCGTCGGCCATCCGCTTCAGCATAACGGCTCCGATACGTTTCAGCGTTCCTCTCCACCCAGAGTGAGCGACTCCGATCACGTGCTTCACCGGATCATAGAAGAACAAAGCATTGCAGTCCGCGTGCTGCGACACGATGCCTACGCCGTGCAGATTGGTGACCAGCCCGTCAACGTCTTCATAGTCCATGGGCTTCGTCACACCCTTGCCCAGATCGTCTAACGTTACAGTTCTGATGTTGCTGGTGTGAGTCTGATCCGTCAGGACAAGCATGTCCGGCCTTGTACCCATGACTTCTGCAAGTATGTCGTAGTTTTTTCTTATATTTTCCGGCGTGTCACGCCTTATGTTCTGACAGAGGTTCCAGGATCCGTAATTGCCCGTGCTTACGCCGCCAAACCTTGTGGTGAAGCAGTGCTGAAGTTCCGCATATCCTTCATAGGCCTTGAAGGTCAGATACTGGGCACCATTCTTTTCCTGAAGTCTGTATATTTCTGTTTCTCTATCTATCATTAGAGCCTCCCTGGTTGTTCTTTTCATTACATTTAATGCCGGGTTGAACCCGGACAGGTCCGACGCCTGTTTCGCTGAGGCGTGGGTCATCTGGCTTCAATTATATACCAAAAGGGGTTGTTAATAAATAGAGATAAGTGATACAATGAGTAATGTATAATGATTCATTGCGACAGTGGGGTAAAGTGATGATCAGGGACATGGAAATCAGTCAGGTATTGAAAGAATTAGATAATATCGATGTGACTAAACTGACTTGCGACATGGTAGGCATTCCCAGCTATTCGTTCATGGAGGAACAGGAAACGGAGATATCTGCCTATATAAGCAGATTTTTTGATGCCGAGGGCATTGAATGTCGGAGAATTGAAATCGAGCCTGGCCGCTACAACGTATACGCATCTATCAAAGGCGGCAGCGGCAGGTCTCTCATGTTGTCCGGGCATATGGACACTGTTCCGCCTTACGATATGGAAAAACCTTTTGAACCCATTGTGCGCGGAGGAGAAATATTTGGGCGCGGCTCCGTCGACATGAAAGGTCCGCTGGCGTCAATGATGGCAGCAATGGCGGCTATCAAGCGCAGCGGGGTGATTCCTGCAGGGGATGTGATCTTTGCCGGCCTTGCGGATGAAGAAGAGGCAGGCAAAGGGGCCAAGCACCTTGCGGAACAGGGGCCTAGAACAGATGGAGTGATCATGGGGGAACCTACGAGTCTGAACATTGACATTGGACATAAGGGTTTAGAGTGGATCGAGATCACGGTCCACGGCAAGAAGACCCACGGCGGCAACAAAGCAGCTGGTATAAATGCAATCCAAATGGCAGCCAGACTGATAAACAAGATATATGACGAGTATGTACCGGTGCTGAACAGCAGGGTGTATCCGGTTTTGGGAGTGCCAACGATCAACCTTGGCACTATTAAAGGCGGTGACCAGCCGAGCACTGTGGCAGGGGAATGTGTTCTGACGCTAGACAGGCGCTGTGTGCCGACGGAAACGATAGAGCAGGTATACGAAGAGCTGGAAGCTTTGATCGGTGAGCTTCATAGTGAGGACCCTGCGTTCAGTGCAACTGTGAAAGACGTTTTTGATGGTGTGGACATGATGCGGCACGAGCCGTTCTGTACGCCGGAAAACGACCCTCTGGTGGTGACTTTGCGGGAGGCAGTTTCGGAGTTTGCCGGAGAGCCAGTAGTTTCAGCGTTCCCGGCTTGGAGTGACGCGGGATTTTTGAAGAGGGCTGACAACGGCTGCGTGGTCATGGGCCCTGGAGAACTGGGGCTGGCCCACACGGCGGGCGAGCACGTTGGAGAAGAAAGCCTGAAGACAGCCGCACGCATTTATGCAGCGGCGGCCGTAAAATATGGCAAAAATAATTAGAAGAAAGTGAGATAATACAATGAAAGTTTATGACTTAACACATCCGTTTTCAACAGAAATGAGCATCTGGCCGGGGACTCCGGGGATGAGTGAAGAAATTGCTGACACTATTGAGAAGGACGGCTTTCAGCTTGGCCTTTTCACTCTGAATAGCCATGCGGGGACCCATGCAGACGCACCGTGCCATTTTGTGACTGGGGGCAAAAGCATGCAGGAAGTGGATCCGTCGAGATTTGTCGGAAATACGCTGATAATTGACTGTACGGCGAAAGGAGCTCCAAGGGCTGAGATAACTGTTGAAGACCTGAAAGGTCATAAGTCAGAAATAGAAAAATACAAACGGGTAATCATGAAGACGGGCTGGGCGTCTCAATGGGAGAAGGAAGGCTATTATTCTGAATATCCGGTGATCACGGAAGAATGCGCTCAGTGGCTCACTGATCTTGGCGTTGTCCTTATTGGAGTGGAGATGCCTTCTGTTCATCTGGAGCGTCAGGCGGAGGTGCACAGAATATTCCTTTCCCATGAAGTCGCTATAGTGGAGAGCCTGACAGGACTTGATAAGGTAGCGGAAGATGTAGTGTTCTTCAGCGCCTGCCCAATACCGGTAAAGGGTGCCGACGGTTTCCCGGTAAGGGCTCTGGCGATAGTTATGTAATTGAACTAGAATATTGTTCACTATACGTTTCTGTAAAAGTGGATAATTTTTGCACTTTACTTGAATAAAATAATGCGAAATGATAGAGTATTATCATGAGCAGAGAATTGGACTTACTTGACAAATCGATATCACCAAGGCGCATGGTACTTTTGCTGACCTGGCCGACCATGATTGAACAGCTTCTGCAGATAATGGTTAATTATGTGGATACTGCAATGGTTGGCTCTATTGGCGTACAGGCAACCGCATCTATTGCCGTTGTTACCTCCACTGTGTGGGTCATCGGCGGACTGATGATGGGTCTGGGTGTTGGTTTTTCCGTTCTTTCGGCAAGGTATATCGGTAACAGGGAGATCGAGGAGGCAAAGGAGGTCGTGCGCCAGTCGCTGATCTGTATGCTTCTGGTAGGCGCAGCACTGACTGTCATCGTTGAATTCCTTCTGGCACCGAACATTTCTACGTGGATGGGTGCAGACGAGTCGATCAAAGCTGACTCGACCAACTACTTCCGCATTATCGGCTCTGTTTACGTCTTTGACATGTTTCTTTTCATAGGCGGGTCTATAATCCGCAGCGCGGGCAATACCAAGTCGCCTATGGTCTACAATATCATCAACAATGTTGTCAATATAATAGGAAACTTCATTTTTATATATAAGCCGAACACTTACGATGTATTCGGTCTGAAGATCCATGTCTGGGGTGCAGGTTTAGGAGTTGAGGGCGCAGCAATCGGCACGGTTATGGGTGCTGTTGTTGCGGGAAGTCTGATGCTTTCCGGTATCCTCAACAAGAACAGCCTCATTGCGATTTCACTGAAAGATAAATACGTTATTAGATGGGATGTAATGAAGGAAGTGCTCTTCCTTGGCATTCCTGCCTCTATGGAGAGAATCATCATTTCCGGCGGTCAGCTGGTAGTCACGAGTTTGGCAACCGGCCTGGGTACCTCAATTCTGGCTGCACATCAGCTGGCAAACACGGCAGAGTCGATCTGCTACATGCCGGTTTTTGCCTTTGGACTTTCAGCAACTACACTGGTGGCACAGTCACTGGGTTCAGGAGATAAGGCCCTGGCAAGAAAATACGCCCATGAGTGCATTGGTCAGGGCGTATGTCTTATGCTGGTTTCAGCCGTTCTGCTGTATGCTTTTGCACCGCAGCTGATGGGCATCTTCATCAGGGATACGGGTGTCATTGCCGCAGGAGCTGCAGTACTCCGGATTCAGGCCTTTGCAGAACCTTGCGTGGCGATCGCTACGGTTGTTTCCGGGGTCCTAAGGGGCAGCGGCGATACCAAAGGCCCGTTCTACATTGCCATTGTTGGCATGTGGGTGGTCCGCATAACCATGGCCTTCATAATGATCCGCTTCTTTGGTGTAGGCCTGGAAGGCATTTGGATACCAATGGCATGTGACTGGACGGCTCGGGCAGTGATCTGCCTGCTCAGGATGAAGAGCGGAAGATGGCTCAGCAACTGGGATGTAAGGACAGGCGAAGAAGACTGATCACACAAGTTCAGCCAATCGGGAATCTATTGCATCTAGGATGTGAAGTCCGTAAGTCCCTCCGCTGCGGTCATCCGCCCAGTGAAGGGTCAGCGCCTCGCGGTTAGCGGAACTTAGAAATTCGGGATCAGTGATCTTTTGGATAACGGCTATCCTGACCGTTTCATAATTATCATAGTAAGGACAGGAAATCACGGGCTTGATCAGACAGCCAGCCCGATCGCTGTCGATTGGCAGCAGGAACAGTCTCTTTAGCAGTTCCTGGTCCCTGATTCTGTTTATTGCTGCCAGCGCAACTTCTTCAGAAACGTCTGTCATTGCAATATCAAACAGTATTGATTCATCCTGCGTCTGTTCTGTAAAGGACAGACGTTTTTCTAGCTTTGCATTTTTCCATTTCGGGCTATTTGGCTTCATTGCAGTACCTCCATGGGATCGTTTAAGTGAGCGTTATCTTTCCACTTTGATTTTGATGGTTCCGTTGGCCGTGTCGATGCCGCAGTCAGCGCCCATTGGCAGGGTCATCATCGGGAAACCGTGGCCAGACTGGATGTTGTACATGATTGGAATTCCGAGGTCTCCGCAGACGTCGGCGATGCATGATACTGCGTCGAAGTCTTCGTCACAGTTGATGCTCATATCGGTGAACTGCCCAAGGACGATTCCGCTGGCTTTCTCTAAAAGGCCGGCATTGCGCAGATGGTACATCCATTTTTCAATCTTGCTTGTCGGCTCGTCAACTTCTTCGATGAAGATTATATTGCCGTTGGTGTCCATCTGGTATGGAGTGCCGACGGAAGCAGAAAGCAGGGACAGATTGCCTCCAATCAGTTTTCCGCTTGCCTTTCCTTCACTGAGCACACCGATCTCAAAACCCTTAGGATTATGAAATTCGTAATCAGCATCGGCGTTGATGGCATTGAAGAACGAGTTTTTCGTTTCGTCATCAAAATTGTTGACCATATTGGACGATACCATCGGCCCATGGAATGTCACGAAATCGCAGTTCTGGGTGATAGCCAGATGCAGATTGGTGATATCGCTGTAGCCGACGAAGATCTTTGGGTTTTTCCTGATAAGGTCATAGTCAAGATATTCCATTATGCGGCTGCTGCCGTCACCGCCTCTGACGCAGAAGATGGCATCAACGTCAGGATCGGCAAACATGGCGTTCAGCAGATCAGCACGTTCCTGGCCGGTTCCTGCCATTAGGCCCTTGTAGCTTCTGTCCAGATTGTCAGACAGTTTGGGCACGAAACCCATCTTTTTTATGGTGTCGGCGCATTCCTGCACGCGCTCGGTTGAAACTGAAGAACTTGGGCAGACGAGGCCGACTGTGCCGCCCTGCTGCAATTTGTTTGGATATTTCATGTGCATACCTCCAATGCTCTGTTAGTTACTTATCTTTCTACTTTGAATCTTATCGTCTTTTTATTAGTATCCATTTCGCATTCCGCGCCCATCGGCAGGGTCATCATCGGCCGGTTGTGGCCAGACTGGATATTGAACATGATTGGAACGTCCAGGCTGCTGCAGATGTCAGCAATGCAGGCTACGGAATCAAAGTCCGGGTCGCAGTCTGTCGTCATGTCCGTAAAAGGACCAAGGATGATGCCTTTTGCTTTGGCGATGACGCCGGCGTTGCGAAGATGGCAAGTCCACTTTTCAATTTTGCTGACCGGCTCGCGCACCTCCTCAATGTAGAGGATGCCGTCAGTCGGGTCGACTTCGTATGGCGTGCCGATGGAAGCGGACAGCAGCGAAAGATTGCCGCCGATGAGCGGCCCGCGGGCAGTTCCGGTTTTGCCCGCTTTGATGACTCCAATATCAAAGCCCTTAGGGTTTTTGAATTCGAAGTCGCAGTCTGCGTTGATGGCGCCGAGAAAAGAAGCGATGGTCTCGTCGTCAAAGTGATCGGTCATGTTGGAATACATGACAGGCGCGTGGAAGGTCACAAAACCGCAGCGCTGAGTGATGCCAAGCAGCAGGTTGGTTATGTCGCTGTAGCCGGTGAAGATCTTCGGGTGGCTGGCGATAAGGTCGTAGTCAAGGTATTCCATGACTCTGCTGGTGCCGTCGCCGCCGCCTGCGCAGAATACTGCCTTTACCTCGGGGTCGGCAAACATGCGGTTGACCCAGTCGCCGCGCTCTTTGCCAGTGCCGGCCATTAGGCCTTTATAACTTTTGTCCAGATTATCAGACAGCTTAGGTTCGTAGCCGAGACGGCGGATGGCCGCCGCGCCTTCAGCTATTTTTTCGGTTGGGATAGGCGCGCTGGGAGCAACGATGCCGACAGTGTCGCCAGGATTCAGTTTTGGGGGAAATTTCATCTGATGCACCTCTTTACTTGTTTAACTGAGTAACATTATACCACGCATTCCGCATGCATATTAGCAAAACTAATGTTATATTCATAAATTTGTTTTACTAATTTATGATTTGATAATATACTGTTATTTAACAGGAAACCAATATGAAAGAATCCAAAGGAGATCAGCCATGAAAACTTTATTACTCAGCCTGAGCGATGTCAGACAGTCGCTTTCAATGAAAGACGTGATAAGCGCTGTCGAGCAGGGATATATTGCCTTCAGCGCCGGCAAAGTCCAGCAGCCTGACATCGTTTCCATGGAAGCGAAAAAATACAACGGCGAGACTGACATCAAGTCCTGCTTCAACGGACTCAACGACACCATGTCGATCAAAATTGCCTCGGGCTTTTATGACAACGGCAAAGTCAACGACCTTCCGTCAATGATCGGCACTGTGCTGCTCCTTGACGGCAAGACAGGTGTGCCTCTCTGCATCATGGACGGCAGTCTGATCACGGGTATAAGGACAGGTGCCGCTGGTGCGATATCCTGCCGGCTGCTGGCCAGAAAAGACTCCTGCAGAGTCGCGGTCTTCGGTACCGGCGGACAGGCGAGGATGCAGATCTATGCGCTTTGCGAGTTGATGGCGATCAAAGAAGTCAGAGTTTACGCCAGAGGCAGAGGCGGACTTGATGCTTACAAGTCTGATGTTGAAGCGCATACAAAAGCAAAGGTAGTCATATGCAGTACAGCTGAAGAGGCGATGGAGGGCGTAGACATCGCAATTTCCACGACGCCTGCTAAAGAGTATTACGTAGACAGTTCTGCAGTCAGGCCGGGAACGCATATCGTTGCCGTTGGTGCCGATATGGCTGGCAAATGCGAGTGGGATCCTAAGCTTTTCAAAGGCGCGAAAGTTGTCTGCGACAGCATCGACCAGTGCGTCAGCCGCGGCGAGACGCGCAACGCCATTCAGGCGGGGATCATAACCAGAGATGACATTTATGCAGAGATAGGTCAGCTGCTCAGCGGCAGCAAGCCTTTGCGGAAAAACGACGAAGAGATCACGATCTTTGATACAACAGGCATGGGCATCCAAGATAATGTGACCGCGGTAAAGGTTTACGAATACGCCAAAGCGCATGGGCTGGGGTCGTATTTTGAATTCATGTAGTCAGGCTCAGGAGAACAACAGGACAAAAAATTACAGCCAGCATATAATTTGCTGGCTGTTTTGATGTATCATTTGCTGTTCATTATGCCTGCCGCAAAGCATGCGATGACGAGCACGTAGTCGCGCACGTTGAGCTGCTGGGTCTCGCGGGGTGACATGACGGCTTTGAACACGCCGTTGATGCCAAAGCGCTGATCGCGCACCAGGTGGAAGAGAAAATCGTCTTCATCGTCAAAGAATTTGCGCACCTGCTGCTCAGCTTCCATGTATGCCGGGGTCTGCGACCTGGTCATGAACACGCTGTAGAATGAGCTGGAGGAGACAGTGCTGCCGTCTTCGATTATATAGCGGTAGTTGTGATAATGCCTTGAGTTGTCAAACCGCTTGGTCTTAGCGTACTCGGCGCCCATGTCGTAGGCTGCGAGTGCGATCTCCTTGGAATCGCCGTCTGCGGCGAAGTCACCTTTGATTTCACGCAGGAGTGCGTCAGTCAGTTCTTCACGTGATAGTTTATTCTTGTTCATCGTCTATATACCTCCCAAGTCGTTTAATGTCGTATAGTGCAATGTTTGTCATCCAGTCCTGCTTGCGGTAGTCTGACATTGAGGTCCTTACCGCATATTTTGGATTGTATTTAGAGCAGAATGCCTTAAGGCTGCGAGCCTTCAGGTTTTCCTCCGCTTTAACCTCTAAGGGAATCACTGATGTCTTGCCTTGCAGCAGAAAATCAAGTTCACCAGATGAATTAGGGGTCGAGTAGTAATATGGAACAGCATACAGCTCGGAAATCAGCTGCTGCAGTACATACTGCTCTGTAAGCGCACCTTTGAATTCGGTGAAGATACTGTTGCCTTCAATTATCACGCGTTCGCTCAAGCCTGCCATAGCATTCAGCAGACCGACATCTGACAGATACAGCTTAAAGGCGTCAAGATCCATGTAGGCTTTCAATGGAAGATATGGTTTGGACACTCTGCTGACTTTATGTACAAGGCCACAGTCGAGAAGCCATTGGATAGCAAGATCAAAGTCTTTAGCTCTTGCACCCTCCCTGATTTGACCATATATGAATTTTTTGTTTTCTTTTGCAAGCTGCATAGGGATGGAATTCCACACCATGTTAAGCCGAGGCACTAGCGCTGCTGGGGCGTGCTTGGAGAAATCCTGCTGATAGTAGTTTAGCAGGTCATTCTGTATTTCGCGTACTCTGTTAAAGTTTTTTTCACTTGCGAAAGATGCGACAGCTTCCGGCATACCGCCAACAAAATAATATTCTTTCAGCAGTTCGATATATTTGGATTTAAAGGCAGTAACTATTGAAGTGTCATTACCATTCAAGATATCTGTAAGCTGATCTTCGCCCATAGCGCAGAGAAACTCGTGATAGCTCAGAGGGTACAGATCGAGAAAATCAACCTTGCCTACAGGAAAGGAAGTACCCTGATGCAGGGCGACACCAAGCAGGGAACCTGCTGCAACTATCGCGTATTGCGGTGCATTTTCACAGAAATACTTTAGGGCTGTCAGCGCCTTGGGTGTTTCCTGAATTTCATCAAATATTATAAGCGTGTTTTCTGCATTGATAGGGATACCGGCTTCTGCGCTGATTGCTAAAATAAGTCTGTCAGTATCAAAATCGTTTTCAAACACTGTTTTCATCCTGATATTGTTCTCAAAGTTGATGTATGCCGTATTGGTAAAATATTCTTTTCCGAATTCACGCATCAGCCAGGTCTTACCTACCTGCCTTGCGCCTCTGATTATCAGAGGTTTTCTGTGAGGTGAATCTTTCCAGATGATAAGTTTTTCCATTGCATAACGCTTCATTTGCAGAACCTCCATAGACGAAAAATGATAAAGAAATCAATTGCTGATTCAATTTTACATCTTAAGAATGCTGATGTCAACACTTTAAAGGCCTTAAAAGTGTAAACAATTACATTTTTAAGGCCTTAAATCTGTAACGCTGCCGCATCCTGAGTTCTCGCTCAGTGCAGCAGCGCCTTTGGTTAGGGGGTCATATTTCTTTTAGGAATTCTGCAAACTTGTCCAGTCCTTCCTGTAGCAGTTCCGGGTCGAAGGCATATCCGATGCGGACAGCGCCTTCCATTTCAAAGCAAGCGCCAGGTGTGAATAGTACGCCTTTGCTGTCCAGCAGTCTTTTGCAGAGATCATAGGACGGCATGGCCTTGTCGTAATATACAAGGGCGGTGGTGCCGGCAACCGGCTTCAGATATCTGACTTCTGGCGTTGACTGTACCCATCTGTCAAGGATCTCACGGTTCCTCAGCAGTATCGCGCGGTTGCGCGCAAAGATTTTTTCTTTGTTGGCCAGTGCCAGGGCTGCAAGCTTGTCGTCGATAGCGCCGCAGCTGATGGTGTCGTAGTCGCGCCTTTCGTGTACCTGATGAATGACATCCATGTCGCGGGTGACGATCCAGCCCATCCTCAAGCCGGCAAGGGAGAAGGTCTTGGACATGCTGCCGACCGAAATGCCTTTGTCGTAGAGATCAACGATGGACGGCATGTAGCTTCCGTCCTCGGAGATGCCGCGGTATACCTCGTCGGAAAGGACGTAGGCGCCAACGCTCTTGGCTATTTCCACGATCTCATTCATGATGTCCGCCGGGATCCAGGAACCGGTAGGGTTGTTAGGATTGTTGATGGTTATCATCCTGGTGTTTTCATCTACCAGGCGGCGGAGCTCGTCAAGATCAGGCAGGAAATCGTTCTCCAGCGTCAGTTTCAGGATCCGCACCTCTGCGCCGATGGACTCAGGAATCGAATAGTGCTGCTGATAGGTTGGCATTACCGAGACCATGTTGTCTTCCGGGCTGATCAGGGTAGTGATTATCTGGTTGTTGGCACCGACTGCGCCATGGGTCGGAACGATATTCTCCGGTTTAACGTTTTCATACAGGCTGGCTATCCCGCGGAGAAGGTTAGGGGAACCAAAGATATGGCTGTAGGTCAGCCTCATGTCTGCCATTTTTTTCATATACTCGTCTGGATCCTCGCCGGACAGCTCAAGCAGTTCCCTGATGGTCAGAGAATCAATGCATGTCTCGGCCAAATTGTACTTGGCGTCGTCTTCGTAATCGTTCATCCATCTTTCAACTTTAAATGTTCTTATTTTCATTTTTAGTATCCTCCAATAATTTTGCTACAGTTCAACAGTCTCACCCAGGCCGGCTTCAGCGGCTTTGTCAAGGGCGAGTTTGGCGGTCAGCAGATCGAGCAAAGCCGTTCCGGTTGCGTCGAAAACAGTTATCTGATCGTCGCTTTGACGTCCGGCGGTCTTGCCGGTCAGCACGTCGCCGATCTCTCCGGCGATATGTTCAGGAGCGAGGATACCTTTTTTGATCGGTATCTCGATTTCGCCGACGCTGATGCACTGCGGAGTGTCGTCAGTGAACACCCTCGCATTTTTGAAGATGTCCGGATCGATTTCTTCCTTGCCCTCCATGTCGGAGCCGATGCAGCTGAAATGCGTTCCCGGTTTCACCCACTCGCTCATTATGATCGGCTCATAGGACGGCGTCACGGTGATGATGATGTCGCTGCTGTAAGCTGCAGCAGGCAGATTGGTAACGGCTTCAAAAGTCACGCTGGAAGTATCGATGCCAAAGGTGTCAGTCATCAAAGCGGGCATTGAGGCGGCGAATCTTTCCGCATTCTCCGTGCTGAGTCCGTCGTAGACATTGACTTTCTCTATGCCAGGGAACAAGGCCAGAGTCGCGGCTACCTGAAAGGTGGCAACGTGTCCGGCGCCTACGACCATCAAAGTCTTGGAATCCGGTCTTGCCAGGGCTTTTGCGCCGATGGCTCCGGCAGCGCCAGTGCGTATGCCGGTTATATGGCCGCCGTCAAGGAGCCCAAGAGGTGCTCCGGTAGTGGCATCCATGACCATGACGATACCAGTCAGAGGAGGAAGCCCTTTGGAAGGGTTATCGCCAAACCATGATACCATTTTCAGTCCGAAAATGTCGCTGCCCTGCAGCCAGCCTGACTTGATGTCCATGTCAGCCTTTCCTTCTTCAAATACGTTGGTAACCAGCGGAAAAACTACGGCTTTGCCGTCAGACTTCAGGCAGTAGACTTCATTTACCGCCTTGATCACATCTTTTATATTGAGGACCTTTTCTGTGACCTCGCGATTCAGAACTTTTATTGTAAACATCTCAGTTCTCCTTTCTTTTTATGGTTCAAGTATAGCAACTAAATAGCAGAGAAATGTTTGGATAATACGAAAATTTATGATATAATTTTTGTAATATTTACAATAAAGGAGGACGAGACATGGCGCTTACGGTGAAAGACATTCTGCTGCTGCCGGGACTTGAGCGATTCAATATAGCGGCTGGTGAGAAAGGCCTGGGAAATGTGGTGGTTTCTGCCGGCGTGGCAGACTACGAATTTTCTCATGGTATGAGATATACCAACGACGAATTGTTTGAGAGAGACAGTTTCGTGATAACCAGCCTTTTGTTCGCCAGAGACGACAGCAGCGCGATCCTGCCCGCAGTCAAAAGGCTTAAGGAATATGGAGTGTCAGGAATGGCGTATAAAGATGTGTTCTTTGAAAAACTGCCTCAGGAAGTGATCGAATACGCTGACTCAGCAGGTTTCCCTATTTTTTCATTTGGTCCCAACGTGTTCTTTGAGACGATAATATACGACATCATGTCTGCGGTTCAGGCAGACGACAATACATATCTGACCGAAGAAAACATCAATCGCATGATAAGCGGCGCCATGAGCAGGACTGACATGATCGACATAGCCAGACATCTGTCACTTAAATTCAAGCAGTATGTTTCCGTTGCCTGCGTCATGCCTGCCTCTCCGGAAGACAAGCTGGATGTCAGCCGAATCTACAGGAACTACTATGTCAGCAAGACTATTAAGAGCAAAGCCATCGTCGCCAAATATGACAGGGGTCTGTTTATCATTGTGACCTCAGGGAAAGGGGACGATGAGGCACACGGGCTCATCCTTAATGAGGTGCTGGATTCTCTGTCCATCGACAGGGAAAAGGTTAAGATTGCTGTCAGCAGTGTGCTGCAGTCCTTCAGTGAGTTGGATCTGGCCTTCCGTCAAAGCCATTATGCCGCTATCGCTGCGCAGATCAGGAACGCCGGCAGTATGTCGTACTCCGAGTTAGGCGCACTGAAGCTTTTGATCCCTGACGCCGAGGAAGACCACGCGGTCAGCTTCTCTGAAGAGTATCTATCACGGTTTGATTCCAATCAGGAGTATTACGACACGGCAGTCGCGCTGGTCGGGCAGGGGGGAGACATAACAAAAACAGCCCAGGTGATGGGCTGTCATACTAACACTATTAGATATAGGCTGTCAAAGATCCGCGAAATCACAGGCGACACTGGTCTGACGGAATTTGAATTCTACGAAGATCTGTCGCTGGCGGTGACGATAAGGCAGATACGTCAGCTGCAGAGTCAACAAAACTGAGGCCGCCGAGACTGCGGCGCAGCGGGTTTTGACGGCGCTTGCTGTGGCATACGCCTTACTTCGCCTGCTTCTGTTTCTTTGCTGCCGCTCTTTTGCCGGCAATCAGTATCTTGGCAAAATCCTGAGCGATCATCGCCGTTATGCCCCATACTGCATGTCCGCCGTAGTTGTAGATAGGGATGTCCTTCTTTCCTTTGCGCCAGTTGTAGCCGCCTTTGGCCTCAATCTTTTCGTTAGGGAAGCTTTCATCCGGCTTCTGGATGATGTCTATCTGGTGAACTTCCGGTTCGGTATTCTCAAAGAATTCTACTGGAATGAATACCGTATCCTGTACTTCTTCTTTTCTTATATGGAAATCGGTGGTATCAAGTCTGCCGATGAAGCAGTAGACTGTGATGCCGGTGTAGCCGTGGAAAGTATCCATCTGGTTTATCAGGTGGACGTGTTTCCTTTCAATGCCCAGTTCTTCCATGATCTCGCGGACAGCGCACATCTCAGGCGTTTCTCCGCCGACGATCTCGCCGCCTGGAAAGGCCAGCTCGCCCGGCTGGAAAATGCGGCTTCTTTCAGCAATCTCAAAGAGCAGATAGTCTTTGTCGTCTATGCGGACCAGAGGGATGAACGTGCTGAAGTACCTTCTCTTGCCCATGACTTTAGGCTTTCTGTTGGCAAATATCTCATCAATATCCTGCTCGTAAGGCTCTTCGGTATCGTCGATAGTCGTAGTTGCCCACGTATCTCTGAGGGTGATGACAGAGGCGAGTATCAGCAGTCCTACGCCAACGATGGTGTTCCAGTAGATAGACTCGTTAAGGAAGATAACGGCAAGTACAGGAGCGATGGCTGGTTTAATGAAGAAGGCAATTGAGCCAGTCGTTGCATCAGAATGTCTGATTGCCAGGAAGTAGAACATATAGCCAAGACCTGTAACGAAGATGCTGACATATGCGACTACCAGCCAGTTGGCTGCAACTCCCTGAATGACCGGCCTGCCAGTGAACAAAATCACCGCCAGCAGAACGGCAGCTCCAAGGATGAAGCTTATGCTGGTCTGAGCAAATGTGCCTATTCTGCCGATGCTGCGCTTGCCCATAACAGTATACGCTGCAAAGGTAATGCTGGCAGCCAGCATGAGAATAATTCCGGTAACGGAATTTCCTGCTTGAAGGTCCCAGGGTCTGATCATAAAAAATGCGGCAATCATGCCGATGGCTACGGCGATGCGTTTCGCCTTATCCATTTTTTCACTTGTAAACAGATGAGCTATCCACATGGTGAACAGCGGGTTGAGGCAGATGAGAGAAGCAGCAGTTGCTGCATTGCATCTCTCAACGCCAAGCTGGAAACAAAGCATGCTGACCGGAATGCCCATGATTCCGACTGCCAGCATCCAGCCAAAGTCAGGCGCTTTGATTTCTGTGCCGCGTTGCTTGATTTCTCCTAAACCGAAGGGCAGGAGTATAAGTCCTCCGATCATGAACCTGAGGAATGTAAGCTGGAGAGAATCCAGGCCGGTGCCTGCGATTTTCAGTGCAACTTCCATTGTGCCGAATAAAAATGCCGTAATGCATATGTAGACTATTACCTTTTTCACGTTGTTTTTTCCTTTCTGAACAAAGTTCACACCTCCCAATTGTAAGACTGTTTTTTCAATATGTCAACTAACTGAAAAGTCTGTCATCCCGGTGATTGCAAGTAAAAACGGCTGCCCATGGAGAAGCCGCCGTTTTCATATCTATTAAGGATGAACTATTTTATGTTTCTGTGTTAGCCTGCGATTTCCGCCTCTTCGTTCTTCCTGCCGAAGGTCAGCCTGTTGCTGTGCTTGGAAAGCAGGATCGTCAGATAGAGGATGAGCATAAGTATGAGTCCTTCTGCAAGTTCAGTCACCGATGAGCTTGCACCGCAGAGGGTAAGTCCGTTGGTGATGACCGTAATGCAGAGAGAGCCGAATACCAGCTTGTATATCTTCGACTTCATGCCGCCTGTTACAAGAACGCCTCCAAGGAATACTCCCATCTGGACCTTCATTTCCATGAAGTTTCCCAGAGTACTGCTGGAACCTCCGGTAGCGGAGATGAGCAGCAGTCCCATGATTCCGGCCATGATGCCGGAAACAATGAATGCGCAGTGTCTGATCTTAACAGTGTCAACTCCGATGCTGCGCATCGTGTTTTCGTTTTCGCCCATGCCCTTGCAGTAGTAGCCGAACTTGGTTTTTTCGAAGATGTAACTTATCACGATTATGGCCACGATGGTAACTGCCAGTGAAGTTCCAAATCCGTTGAGGACCAGAAGCTTGTCAGGCAGATAGACCTGCTGCCATTTTACGTTGCATACATTTAGGAAGCCTCTCATTCCCATCAGCAGCGCCAGCGACGCCATGAAGGAGGAAACGTGGAACCTCGAACATACGAGTCCGAGAAAAGCTCCAGAGAGACAGCCAATGCCTAGGGCTATCAAAATCGTCAGCCACGCTCCGTACAGCGAACCGTAATACGCTCCAACGGTTGCGGCTACGGCGGCGACAGCTCCTATGGAAAGGTCGCATCCGCCAGTTGCAATAACGAATATTACGCCGAGCCCGCCGATGATTACCGGGATGGAGCTCTGGATAATGGACTGAATGTTGAATGATGAGAACAACATCCCCTCGGATAATGCGCCGAATATGATCAGCAGCAGTACGAGCGCCGCGATCGGCAGTATATCGATCAATTCAATTTTACTTTTCTTCATCATATCATCACCCTGACTATCGCTTCCTCGCTAAGCCCTTCGCTTCGCGAAACCTCACCTGTAATTTTGCCGTTCTTCATGATCAGTATCCTGTCTGACATGCCTATTGCCTCAGGCAGCTCGTCGGTGATCAGAAGAATGGCGAGCCCTGCGGCTTTCGCGTCTCTCAGACACTGATAAAGGTATGCTTTGACTCCAACGTCAACGCCCCTCGTAGGGCAGTCGACAATGAGCAGGTGCAGGTCCTTCAGGAGCCAGCGCCCCATGTTGACCTTTTGTTTGTTGCCGCCGCTAAGCGCATCGATTTCCTGACGTACGCTGGTTGCTTTGACGCTGAACTGGAGCTTTGCTTTTTCGGCGAAAGTCGTCAGCTTGGCATTGCTTAGATAGCCGGCGGCAGATGACATTTTCGGCACGGAACTCATGGAGAAGTTCTCTCTGATGGATGCATGCAGCATCAGTGCCTCGTTGTCTCTGTCTTTCGGAACATAGCCGACCTGATGTTTCCAGGCGCCGGCGGCGTTTTTGATGTGGTAGTCGATGTTTTCCATATAGACATCGCCTTTGACTCTGTCTTCAAGTCCGTATACGGCTTTACCGACCTCATGTATGCCGGAGTCGCTCAGTCCGCAGAGACCGAGGATCTCGCCGCTATAGAGGTCGAAGCTCACGGAGTTGAGTCCGCTGACCGTTGTAAGATCGCTGACAGAGAGAATTTTCTGTTCGCCTCTTGTGGCCTCTGTATCACTGCGGTAATACTCGCCTTCAAGGTTACGGCCAACCATCTTGGTCTTCAATTCGTCTTCAGTGATGTTCCTGCTGTCGACGGTTTCAATAAGTTCGCCGTCTCGCAGAATGGATATGGAATCGGTAATTTCTATCATTTCGTCAAGGTCGTGGGTGATCAGGATGACTGACTTGCCCATTTCCTTATATTTCTGTATCAGATTGTGCAGCTTGGTCCTGTTGTCCTGCGCCAGTGCCTGTGTGACTTCGTCGAGGATCAGCACATCGGGATCAGTAGAAAGTGCTCTGGCAATCTCTACGATCTTCTTGGATTCAACGCTCATGCTGCTGGCATTTCTGCCAAGAGGAACCTTGGGCAGATTCCACTGTTCCAGTATTTCGTTTGCCCTCTGGTAAACCTTGCGCAGGTTTACGATGCCGAATTTGGCGAATTCACCGCTTCTGCCAAGAAAAACGTTGATTCCGGCAGGCAGTGCGCCGATGCAGCCGAGTTCCTGTACTACGATGGATACTCCGTGCTGCTGTGCATATAAAGGGCTGGTTGGAATATATTCTTTGCCGTCTTTCAGAATGGTGCCGGAGTCACTTGAGTAGATGCCGGCCAGCTGTGAAAGAAGAGTGGACTTTCCGGATCCGTTTTCACCGGCCAGTCCTCTTACTTCGCCGTGTTTCAGCGAGAAGTCGATGTTCTTGTTTGCGTAGGTAGGGCCGAAATGCTTATTAAGACCGCTTACCTGGAAAACATACTCGTTTGAAGCCTGTGCGTTCATTATTTCACTACCTCCTTCGTGTTCCTCTGTGCAAGTATACCGAAGATGATAACGGAAATGCCGAGCACTGTTTCCTGCCATGTTCCTGAAGGTACGTTCATTAGAGTCAGGAAATTGAAGATGCCCATTACGAAAAGGGTACTCAGGATTACTGCAACGATGATGTTGATCTTCTTGCCCAGTGCCTGTGCCAGCAAGGCTGCGGCAAGCGGCTGGAATGTCTGGCTTAGACTTGACAGTCCAGTGACAGCATTTACGGTGCCGGCGAAGCTTTCCTTCATGAAGGCTGCACAGCCAACGAAAATCCCGGCAATAAGTCCGCTGAGAATGATTGTGCTGGCCATTTTGATGCCCATGTTTCTGGCTACCGTCTGGTTGTCACCCATGGCCCTTATGTCAAGACCGATGGTCGTGCGGTTGTAGATGATATATGCGATCACAAGCCCGATCGCTATTACTACGAATGCGAGCGGGGCACGGCCGAGAGAACGAAACTCAGAATCCAAGGATACTACTCTAAGACCCATATTCAGTCTCTGTTCTGAATAGAATGATGAGATAGCTTCATAGACCATGGTCATACCTAGTCCTGCTATCCATGATGGAATCTTGGTGACCTGAAAGATCGTAAAATTAAGCATCATCAGAAGAATGCCGGTAACTAGTCCGGTGATGATCAAGCCTGGATATCCAAACTGATTTCCGAATGTGCCTGCAACATTAGCTGCAAGAACGATTACGGCGCCTAATGACAGATCGATGAATCCGCTGGCAAATATGAATATGAATGCCCATGCCGTAAATGTCGGTACAGACGCGTTGACTGCTATCGTCTTCAGATTAGACGGCTGCAGAAACTTTCCGCCGGTAAGCGAATTGATCAGGATCAGCGCTGCAATGGCTGCCGCTATGACTATGATTCTTATAACCCAGTTGGGTTTCTTTTCCTCGCCAATCACAATAAACCTTCTCTTCCTTATTAGTGCGCTGAATAACCATCCAGCGCACCAACAAATTCTTATATAAGTTATATTATCTTATTGAATGAAACTGTCAACAGACTATTTAGTCTTGGATGCAATTCTAGTCTCGTAGTTATAGTTGTCGATCATGTCCTGGTAATCTTTCCAAGTAACGTCCTTGTTGTTGCGGTATAACAGGTTCTTGAACTCGTCCTGAGTGAAGATCTCGTTATCGATCCAGTATTTCTGGAAGTTGTCAACATTGTCCTTAGTGATCATGATAGTCTGAACGCCCTTAGTCATTGGTGCTTTGCCATTTTCGTCCAGAATAGGATGTCCGTCAAGATAGTTGATGAGAAGCATTGCTGCGAATGAACCGCAGTATGTTCCTGCTGCGCCGTTAGCTGCTGAAATCTTGCCGTTCTTGATTGCTTTGATAACGTTAGGGTCTACGTCAGTTCCGTATACTGGAATGCTCATTCCGTTGCTCTCCATAGCGCTGAGTGCGCCTGTTGAGTAGTCTCCGCCGCTGCCGTACAGGCAATCAGCATCTGGATGTGCGGCCATCAGGTCGCCTGACTTCTGTACTGCTTCTGACGGGTCTGCGCAGTGAACAGTACCGAGAACTTTTCCGCCTAACTTAGTGAACTCTTCAGTGAATCCCTTTACACGAGCATCGTGGTTAGTGTCGCCAACTGCGGCTGCTACGATCAGAGCTGTCTTATGTCCGTCTTTCCATGCTCTGTCCGCGATGTTCTTGCCGGTGAGCACGTCGTCTGTTGATACGGCGCCTGCAAAGTACTTATTAGCCTGCAGAGCTGCCTCAGTCTTGGAGCTTGTAGGATACTTGTCGCCTAATGCGAAAGGCATCTTGCTGCTTTCCATGAGAGTGTTCAGTGAAGGGTAAAGTGTATCTGCTGCGCACCATACTACTACGCCGTCAACCTTTGCAGAAATCAAGTTCTTTACGTCAGTGATTACGTTGTCAACTGTGAAGTTGTCATTTTCAACCTTAGTCTTGCTGCCTACGCTTTCAATTGCGTATTCTGTTTCCTTCTGGTTAAGGTCAAGAGGATATGCTCCGACGCCGAAGTTGTTGTATCCTATTGTGTATGAACCTTCGCTGCTAGTGCTCTTGTCTGATGATGATGTGTCATCTGAAGTGCTTTTGGATCCGCATCCAACTGAGAATACAGCTGTCATTGCGATGCAGAGAACCAAAGCTAAAACTTTCTTTTTCATGTCTTCCTTTTCCTCCTCAACAATAATGGTAATTCATAATATTGTGACTTATTTTTTCTCAATTATACCTTTGCGCATTATGGCCTATCAACTTGCCTTTTTCCTATAGTTAGAGGAAATTTTTAGATTCGCAGTGCAGTATAATAGGCGTTGTTCATTGCCTCATATATCTTGCCGACTTTAGCGCAGTCACCTACAATATATGATTCATCGACGGCTTCACAGAGTTCGTCGACCTGTGTATATGGCGAGCGAAATCCCAGAGCGCATACTACAGAATCTGCAGGAATCAATGATTCAGTGCCACCATTCTCAACGATAACGCCGTCAGTGGTAATCTCGCGGATGACCGTGTCAGTACAGATGGAAGCGGCAGCTGTGACTTCTGGCAGCAGACCGCCCCGGTAAAATGAGTTCACTTCTTCAGCGATCTCATGCTTCATCTCAACAATTGTACATTCATGACCTTCGTGGCTGAAAGAAACTGCCGCTTCGCTGCCTACCAGGCCCCCGCCCATGATCACTACCTTGTGACCGAGTTTTTCTGGATGCAATTCAGCGTCGATGGCCATGATGACATTATCCCCATCAATGCCTTTGATAGGAGGCCTCAGCTCATTGGAGCCGATGGCCGCGATGAGGACATCAGGCGCTTCAGTCCGAACAAAACCAGCATCTGCTTTTGTACCGAGTATAACATGAACGCTGGCGTCTTTCACTCTCTGAATCAGAACGCGGCATAGGTCAGCAATGTCTTTCTTGAAATATGGAGCGCTGGCAGGGTAAAGATTACCGCCTAGCTTTTCGGACTGTTCAACGATGGTGACGTTGTGACCGCGTCTGGCTGCAATGATTGCCGCTTCCATACCTGCAGGTCCGCCACCAATGACCAGGACCTTTCGGCTTACTGCTGCCGGTATCAGCTTGTGACACTTAAGTTCCTGTCCTGTGACAGGGTTTACTGTGCAGTGGACCATTTCTTCAGTTCCAATTGCACCGAAGCATTCATAACATCTGATGCAAGGTGTGATGTCGCTGGCTCTGTCCGCCAAGGCTTTCTCAGCTATATATGGATCCGCCAGCTCTGCCCGGCCGATCTCAATGCAGTCAGCCATGCCGGCAGCTATGATATCTTCCATCTGAGCGGGATCGTTAAGGGCCCCCACACAGGCTACCGGAGTGGAGACATTACGTTTGATGTTTGCTGCAAGATATACGTTTACGCCGTGATCAAAGAAAGAAGAAGGATGTGTCCTGCAGAAAAGCTTGGGATCTTCATGGTTGCCACAGGAGACATTTATCAGATCTACTTTGCCGTCAATCATCTTTGCCACTTCTACGCATTCATCCATGTTCAGTCCACCTTCGATTAGATCATCACCGGAAAGACGTATTTCTATTGGAAACTGGGGGCCAACAGCCGCTCTCACGGAGTCCAATGCCCTGATCATGAAACGTGCGCGGTTTTCCAGACTGCCGCCGTACTCATCATTTCTGCGGTTCATTGAAGGTGAGAGAAACTGTGAAAACAGCCAGCCGTGAGCCGCATGGACCTGAACCATGTCGAAGCCGCACTCTTTTACAAGCTTTGCACCGCGTCCGTATGACTCTACGATTTCATCAATCAGCGAAACCGGCATCTCATAAACGTGACCTTGATTTGTATCTTCCTCAGACGGGCCGTAAGCTTTGCCCGTTTTGCCGTGTTCGCCGCCGACGCTGACCAGACCTCCGTATTTGCCGCCGTGGGATAGCTGTATGTTGGCGTATGCACCGGCATTGTGTATTGCTCTGGCAGTTTCCGCCAGGCCCTGGCGTACGCCGAATGAATCCAGCTGCAGCTGTTTGTCATGCTGTTTGCCGCTGGCAGAATGAACAATAGATTCGCCGTAGGTGACTACCGCAGCCCCGCCCCTTGCCTTTTCCTCAAGATAAGCGACCATCTCCGGAGTCATGTGACCGTCGGTTGTGATCATGCTTGGGCTTGTTGGTGCAGCAATTATCCTGTTTTTCAGACGAATATTGCCGATTCTTAGTGGCGACAGCAGGTGAGGATATTTGTCTTTCCCTGCATGTTTTATAGAACTCATTTGATCAGTTCTCCTTTGTTATTTCTACTACTGCTGTTATTTCTTCAGTTTCCAAAGATACTTTCTTGGAGTGCCGTTAAGATATGCTAATACCTCTTCTCCCATCATTGTGCCTGACCAGTTGTCAACATCAGTAGTCAGGCCAGCCATATGAGGAGTGAGGGTAACGTTCTTCATGTTCAGCAGCGGGTGATTGGCAGGAATAGGTTCCTTCCAGTAAACGTCAAGGGCTGCGCCGGCGATAATGCCGCTCTGCAGTGCTTCAACGAATGACTTCTGATCGATGACGGCCGCTCTGGCAGTATTGACAACATATGCTGTTGGCTTCATCTTCTTGAACCAGTCCATGTTTACGATGCCCTTAGTTGAAGGAAGCACCGGAAGGTGTACGCTGAGAATGTCGCATTCTGCCAGCATGGTATCAAGATCTACCGCTCTGGCGCCGTCACTTTCTATTCTGTCAGCTGGGAGGTATGGGTCGTATGCAAGAATCTCCATGCCAAAGGCTTTAGCCCTTACAGCAACTTCTCTGCCGATGGCTCCGTATCCCGCAACGCCGAGCTTCTTGCCATAGAGCTCGAAACCGATGCCGTAATCAGTGAACGGATGGTTCTCGTCAAGCGGTCCCCAGATAACGTTCTTGATGTCAGGAACGTTGTAGATGTCTTCCATTGGTTCGCCAAGGTGTTCACCCTTGTGCAGCCCGATGGATGCGGTTGCGATCCTTCTGGCCGCAGCGATCATCAGCCCGATTGTGAATTCAGCCACGGCTACGCGGTTTCTGCCCGGGGTGTAGGATAACTCAAGATCAGCTGACTGAATGGCATCAAAATCCACAGTGACTGGAGTTCCCTTTGCAACTCCGATGAACTTCATTCCGGATTCTACCCATTCTTCTATAGTCGCTTTGCCGGCGACTTCATCGCCTAAGACGATGATTTCATTACCTTTGCACTCTTCGCGAGTGATTTCTTCTGTCACATTACCCTTGCCGTGCTTCAGCTCTCCGCAGACAGTAATGTCGCAGGTTCTTTTGATTTCATCCATCATGTGACCAGGCAATGGTGTGCACAATGCTAGTTTCTTCATATAGTGTCCTTTCATTCTTTCTTTGCTTGTCCCATGGCTTTCCAGATCGCTGCCGCCGCGCTGGCAATAGCGATGCAGATGCATGAGAACAGATATACGTGGGTTGTGGTTACGCTGCCGAACACCATGCCCGTCAGCAGGTTTACTACGACAGGGGATATCAGCTGCGCTCCGCACAGAGATACGGTCATTACGCCTGAGGCCATAGCCGTCGACGACGGCGGAACGACTGTAGATACTTCCACCATTGCTTTTGGGAAGTACATTCCCTGAGAAAAGCCTGCAAGAGTGGCGCCTATGATAAGCATCACCAGCTTGTCAGGAAACAGTACCAGTATCAGATAGCCTGCAGCCATGCTGAGCATTGCCACCGGAAGGGTGAATTTTCTGGTGTATTTCTCAACTCGGCCAAGAGCAAGACCCATGACGATCTGAGATGCAGAAAAAACTCCGGTCACAGCGCCTGCAACAGACGTACTTCCTTTAAGGGCGCCTGCAAGGTGCATGGAGATATTGGTGCTGAATACGATGACGAAAAAGGATTCTACAAAGACAAAGGCTGCCATGACATAAACATAGCGGTTCAGCCTGATCTTTTCCTTTTTCTGTTCATCTGTTTTGATCTCGTCAGGCAGGCATATGGCTACGATGATCAGCGTGATAAAGGCCAGACCGTGCAGCATATATACATGCTGAAAGCCATAGCTTCCAATGATACCGGAAAGCGTAGTGACAACTACCATGCCGGCACCTACGCTGGCACCCTGAATGCCCATGGCTTTTACCCGCTCGTCTCCTTCGAAGTAGTCAGCCACCAGTGCAGTGATAAGGGAGACTACTATGCCGAGATCCACTCCGTATAGCATTCTCGACATCAGCAGCAATCCAAAGCTGCCTGCAAGATATGGCAGGAACCCCGAGACTGCAGCAACAAAAGCGGCAAACATGAACAGCCTTTTCTGGCTGATACGCATGGCCAGCCAGCCGGTAATAAGAGCAACAGCGATCGCCGTGAGATCGGAGATCGTTATCAGCATCTGGATCATGCTGACGCTCACTTCAGGATAGTGAAGCTGTATCTCGCCAAGGACCGGTGACAGGCAGTGCAGCAGGCCGTTGCTCATGGAGATGGCAATTATCGCTGCCATGATCTTGCGCCTGCTTACGTTCTTCTCCGGCATTTTCTTTAGTACGCTTTCTTCAGTATCGCAATAACGTCGTCCTTGGTTATGCCCTGACGCGGATTAAAGCCAAGTACAGGCTCTTTCAAGACATCTGCGGCAAGCATGTCAAAGTCTTTCTCGCTGATTCCCTGCTCTGCGAGGGTCTTGATAGAGAGGCGTTTTGTCAGAGCCAGCAGGGCATCTGACAGAAGAAATTTGTCCTTTTCAGCATCGCCGGAAAGAGGAAGTCCAATCGCCTCAGCCAGCCTGATCATTTTATCAGGGCAGCTCTCCGCATTGAAGGCGATGACGTATGGCAGTACCGTAGCGTTAGCCATGCCATGGGCAAGACCAAAGTGTGCGCTGAGGGTATGGGCAATAGCATGAACAAAGCCAAGGTTAGCGTTTGAGAATCCGAAGCCGGTTATTATGCAGCCAAGCATCATCCGCTCTCTGGCATCCATATCGCTGCCGTCAGCTGCGACCTTTGGCAGGTTTTCATATAGGATCTGCAGTCCTTTGACTGAATTGTATTCCGTAAGGGGTGTTGCCATATTGGAGATATAGCTTTCTACAGCGTGGGTGATGGCATCCATGCCCGTTGCCGCGGTAACGCCTGCCGGCATAGTTTTTGTCAGCTCAGGATCGGCGATAACGTTGGAGGCGGTGATTTTGTTGTCGATAATGACGTATTTGATGACCTTCTCAGTATCGATCAAAGCGCTGACGTTAGTGATCTCGCTTGACGTTCCGGCTGTCGTCGGGATGGCGATCAGAGGAAGGCAGCTGTTCTTAACCATGTTCATGCCGCCGTACTGTCCGATCTCTCCCGGATTAGTCATCAGTACGTTGATGGCCTTGGCCAGATCGATGCTGCTGCCGCCGCCTGCCGCAACAAAGCCTTCGACCTTTTCGGCCTTGGCGATCTTTGATGCTTCCTCAACGACGGTGTTGGTCGGGTTAGGAATGACGCCGTCAAAGATCACATAGTCAACGCCGGCTTTAGTGACCTGCTCGATGACTCTGTCCGCAATTCCGGCAGCCTTTACTCCGCCGTCGTAGACGATCATGATCTTCTTCAGCCCATAACCATTTATTATTCCGGCCAGGTCGCCAAGCGCGCCTCTGCCGAAATTAATGTTGCTGTTTGCGTAGAAATTGTAACTCATCATTTGCCTCCGCTGATTAAACTGCCTGGTCTGCCGCAATGAGCGCCTGCATTTTGTCGACTGCTTCCTGAGGCATTGGTTCGAAAACGCCTAACAGCTTAGCGTAGTAGTTGGTCTGTGCCATTTCCTCAGTGTAGATGGCTGCAGCCATGGCAGCTTTGATGTTCTTGCCGCAGCACATCATGCCGTGATTCTTGATGACTACCGCTCTGCCTTTTTCCCCTAAAGCTTCAACAACTTTATCTGCAACCTCGTCGCTGCCCGGCATGGTGAAAGGTACTATTTTTACAGGAACGAATTCTGCCTGCGGAGGAGTTACGGCCTTGAGCTCACCAAACTTGTCCATAGCGGCGATAGTTCCGAACATGCCATGAGTATGAACTGTTGCGGTAACATCCTTTCTTGCTTTCATGACTGCGGTGTGCATTGGAACTTCTGATGATGGTTTGTAGATTCCGTCCAGCCATTCTCCAGTATTGAGATCGACGATGGCAATCTGCTCCAAAGTCATTGTCTTGTAAGGGATGCCGCTTGGAGTGATAGCCACGATCGGTTCTTCAGGGTCCCTAACGGCAATGTTGCCGGATGTTCCGTGAATCAGGCCAAGATCAACTGCTTCCAGTATTGCGTCAAGAACCTGCTGTCTGATGTTCTCATATTTCATTGTTGTTTCCTCCTGTAATTATCGAAATTATATGTTACTTAATAATATAGCCTAGCCCATATGGACACTCAAATTCATTTTTTCCGCTTTAAAAAGGAAATGGAATTTGTTATACTTGAGGCAGGTCGAGGGGCAGACACGGAGTCGGCAAGCCGTGACCGAAAGGAGCGTATGCAATGAAGGCACTGGATTTATCGTTAAGACAGAAGCAGATACTGCACATCATGCAGCATACAAATGAAGATGTTACCAGTGCGGCTTTGGGGAACCAGCTGGGTGTATCGTCAAGGACCGTGCGCAGCGATATTATAAAGATCAATGAGGCGCTGGGACCTTATGATGCCAGGATACTGTCGCTGAAGAGCAAGGGGTACAGGTTTGAGGCCAGTGACACTAAGCTCATAGAGTCGCTCAACCAGATAGAGAATACTCTGTTCACAAAGGAAAACAGGGTAAGGTATCTGGCATTCCAGCTCTGTCTGTCGGAAGAGCCGCTTAATCTGTACGATCTGGAAGATGAGATGTACATCAGCCATACGACACTGGAACATGCCGTACGGGATCTTACATATAAATATGTTGAACATGAACCATGCATCGAACTCATTAAAAACAAAGGATGCATAGAGTTTGAGGAAAATGAAATCAAGCGCAGAAAGATACTCACAGAGATGCTGCGGGAAAGCTGGAATTATCACGGCAGGCGTAACGCCTACTATGACGATGACTTCATAGACTCTGAAGTTTTGGACTATATCATCGACCTTGTATCAGGCGTGCTGCAGAAGTACAAAATCTCACTGGAGGATCCAAGCATTGTGGCACTGAACTTGTATCTGGCAATAATGTACTACAGGATATCTGATCAGCACATACTGCCATGGTCGCCGACGCTGCCTAAGAATGATATGCAGGCATATTACGCCAGCCAGGATATAATACACGGGATGGAACAGCATCTAAGCTGCTACATAATGCCTGAGGAGGTAGATCAGGTCTATCTGTTCATTACGGCAAATCAGGATTACTATGAGAAAGGCCTGGATTTTCAGACTTCTAAGGCGAGATTCGGACCTATATCCCAGGCGGTAGTCAGCGAATTTTTGGAAAGGATAAATGATTACTTCGGTCTTGATTTCTCAGACGATGAAGAATTCGTCATCGCCCTGCTGCTTTACGTGAGGAACCTGCAGAGGCCTGACCGCATCTTCAATGAGCAGTTCTCGGCTGATATGGTAAAGAAGAACATGAGGATAGAGATGATACTGGCGGAACTGATCGAGGATGTTTCGCTGAAACATACGGGTCACTATCTCAACCAGACGGAACTGATATATCTGGCATATTGTCTCTCCGGGGCATTGGACAACTACATTCACAGTCACCCGCAGAACAAGCTGAAGACCATCATCTGCTGCCATATGAACATGCCAGCGCTTTGGGCCCTGAAACGGTCTATTATCAGCAGCTTCGGCAACTATCTGGAGGTAACGGATCTGCTGGCTGTCTACCAGAAGAGCACTTATGATTTCAGCAAAACCGATCTTATCCTGACGACAGTACAGAAGCAGATCACCAGTCTGCCGGATGTGGACACAATATATATTTCAACATTCCTCAACGATGTGGATAAGGCAAAGATAGAGAAGTTCATCCTAAAGAAGAGCATCCGAAATGTATATTCGGCCAACATTCCAGTAAGGCCTTTCTTTGAAGACGCGGTATGGCATGAGCATTCCCGCCTTGACAGTTCTGAGAAGGTCCTTAAGGTGATGGAGAACGATCTTCTGGATGACGGCTGTGTGGGAGAAGAATACATACAGAACATCAGTGACCACGAAAAGAACTGCACCTATGCGATCAGCCCGGCGGTGGCACTGGTTTATTCTCTGGTGCCGGCAAAGAAGTCTAAGCTGGTCATTACTACAATGGATCACAGGATCATATGGAACAGTCATAAGGTCAGGACCATCGTCATGGCGGCACTGACTAAGGAAGATATGCCGCTGCTGTTCAAGCTGGCCAATCTTATCTATGACGACGACACTGAACTGGAGTCAGTCAAGATGATGAAAGACCGAGATGATATCATAGAACATTACTGCGAGAGGGGAAAGCAGTAATTAATTCAACGGAAGATTGGCCTTATAAAATAGGCTATTTTGCGCGCAGATCTGTCATTGTGGCTCGCAGATCCATGAGGTCTTTATCGAGATCCGCATACATTTTCACGTAGTAAGGGTAAAGGTCATCGTAAATGTGCACCCATTCGTCAACAGGCTGAATGATTTCTTTTATCCTGATGGTTCGTGCAACAGCGTCGCTGAGGCTTGGGAAAACTCCGACCTTGGTGCCTGCGATCAGGCAGTCACCGACGGGAACGTCTCCAGAGGTCTCGTCCAGAAGATAGACCGGCATCTTCAGCATGGAGGCTTTGATCATGGACCAGGTCTTGCTCTTGGCTCCGCCGCCGCAGATGCGCAGGGTCTTGGCCGTGCCGCCGGATTCCCTGATGGTTTCCACAACGTGACGCAGGGCATAGGAAGTACCTTCGAATATTGAGCGCACGATGTCTGCGCGGCTGGTATCCATGGCCATGCCTATGAACATGCCGCGGGCGTAGCTGTTCCATAGCGGCGCACGTTCGCCTAACAGATAAGGAAAGAAAAACAGTCCGCCGGAGCCCGGTTTTGCCAGCAGGGCCTTTTCGTTGAGGTATTGGAATATGTTTTCGCCTTTTGCGTCTGCTTCCAGCTGCTCCTCTTTGCCAAATGTCTCAATAAACCACTTCAGAGCGGCACCGCTGGTCTGAATCGGCGCGTCGAAGACCCAAGGCATGCCGCTGATGGCGCATGGTTTGGTGACGATAGGCAGGTCGGGCGCGCTTTGCTGGCTGCTGCTGACGAACACCAGCGAAGTCGTACCAGAAGATTCGCCGGCGTCGCCCATGTGGCTCATGCCTGTTGCGTACATGGAAGCCATGGCGTCGCTGCATCCGCAGAGTACAGGTATGCCGGGGATAAGTCCCGTTTCCTTGGCCGCACTGTCAGTAACAAAACCGATAATGTCATCAACGGGGCGCGGTTCTGGCAGATAGTCGGCAAGTTTGATGCCGATTGCGTCGCCGATCTCATCAGACCATTTCAGGGTATTTATGTCCATACACTGGGTCCGTGAAGCCTGATCGAGGTCAGAGGTAAAGACACCGGTGAGCTTGTAGTTGAGATATGAACTGGCCTGCAGAAAATATCTGGTTTTGGCGAAGAGTTCAGGCTCGTTTTTTTTATACCAGAGGATCTTGTTTGGCAGGAAGGCTACGGAAGGCTGACCGGCAACGATGGCAATGAAGCGGTCGAGGCCGACTTTGTCCGTGATCTCTTTAAGTTCCGCCGCAGAACGTTCATCCTGGTAGGTGATGGCGCTGCGCAGGGGCCTGCCAGAGGCGTCAAGAGGGAGCAGGGACACAGTGTGTGAACTTATGCTGATTCCGCGGATACGCTTGACGATGTCGAAACCGGCAGCCTGGGTAATGTCGCTAAGTATTTCCGCAGCGTTTCCCCACCATTTGTCGGCGTTCTGTTCGTGCATGCCGCTGCCGGGTGACAGGAAGACATTGGGCCTTGAGGCCTCAGCTGCGATTTTTCCGTCTTCACCGAGTATGACTGCCTTTATGTTTGTGGTGCCGCAGTCCATTCCAAGCAAATAGTTTTCTATCCTTCCCATGTTTCATTCGGCTCCTCATGTGGAGCCCGCCTCCTTTAGTACAGTTTTCTAACAATACAATACCAAATAAAGCCTTAAATGGCAAAGTAAAATATTTCCGTTTCAATGTGGCAATATTCTGTTTGAATGTTCTGACTGGAATCAATATACTTGTAGTAAGATAAACTGAAAGCGGGAGGAATGAAACTAATGAAAATGAAAGCAGCCCTAATGTACGGGCCGAATGATATAAGAGTGGAAAGCATAGATAAGCCGGCATGCCCGGAGGACGGCCTGATCCTGAAGATCATGGCGGTAGGCCTATGCGGTTCCGACATCAGAAACCTGACGACAGACTCCAGAAAGGGGAATTATCCTTTTGTATATGGACACGAGATCGTGGGAGTCGTTGACGAGGTGGGCAGCAAAGAAGAAAAATACAGCGTAGGCCAGAGGCTGTTCCTTTTCCCGGGAACATACTGCATGGAGTGCGATGAGTGCATAAGCGGACACAGTGAAAACTGCGAGAATGAAGAGGTAGCGAAGCTTGCCGGAACCGGAGGTTTTGCTCAGTTCATCGCCGTTAAGGGCGAAAAGATCCGCCGCGGCGGCATCTATGAGATACCTGACGATGTTTCCTTCAATGCAGCCAGCCTTGGAGAACCACTGACGTCAGTGTTCGCCTGCCTGGAAAATGTGAATGTCGGATATCCGGATACGCTGGTAATCATAGGCGCTGGTCCGATAGGCGACTTCATGGCTCAGCTGGCCAAGATACGCGGAGCACAGAAGGTCATAATGATCGACATCTCCCAGACCAGACTCGATATGGCTAAACAGTTTGGCGTCGATGTCATAATCAACAGTTCAGAAGTCGACCCTATTCAGGAAGTCCTGAAACTGACCAATGGGAAGGGCGCAGACAAAGTAATTTCAGCGACACCTGCGAATGCAACGCAGGCTCAGGCTTTATATATGGTAAGAAAAGGCGGTCTAGTAGTTTTCTTCGGCGGTGTGCCGAAGGGTTCAACGACTGCTCTGGACACTAACCTGATCCACTACAACAACATTTGGATCAAAGGGCACTTCGGCGCTTCGTACAGTCAGTCTAAGAGAGCATTCCAGCTGGCTATTTCGCCGAGCTTTCCGACAGAAAAATTCATCACACACGTATTGCCGCTGGATGAGATCAATCACGGCATCGAGCTGACCAGGTCAGGCGAAGCCATCAAGGTAGTTCTTCATCCATGGGAATAAAGATCTCCCCAAATTATATTTTATATGACTCCATAATATCAATTGTGACTGGTGCAATGTTCATGTAATGTGCCAGTTAACAGAAATTGCCGCTTAGAGCGGCTTTTTTGTTTTTTGATGGCGTTGACATTAGTCCGAATTCGGACTATACTACAGATACTTATTATTGTCCGATTTCGGACTAACAAATCATGGAGGATGGATATGTCGAGCATTAGGAAACAGATAGAGGAAATCAACCAGTTGAGCAATAAAATAGACGCGGTGTACCATGAGATGGCTCAGCGACATGGCGTGTCAGACAGCGTCTTTTGGATACTATACATTTTGAACAGCAGCAGCGAATGTGTTTCGCAGGCTGAGCTCTGCAGCCAGTGGTATTTTTCCAAGCAGACCGTCAACTCAGCAACATCATCGATCATCAAAAAAGGCTGGGCGAGGCTGGAGACTGCGGAAGGGTCTGCCAAGCGCAAGAACATAATACTGACGGACACAGGACGCAGGATCTCAGGTCCGATGACGGCTGAGGTCGATAAGATGGAAGAGACCGCTTTTTCCAGATTGGACGAGAACGCCAGGACTGAACTGATCGCGCAGTATGCTGATCTGACGGCGTACCTAAGGGAAGCATTTGATGATCTGGAAAAGAACAATGGAGGTGAGACAGAATGAAAACGCTGATGCCATACCTGACAAAGTATAAGAAAAGTACGGCATTACTTTGCGTGCTGCTTTTCGTTCAGGTCATGGGCACGCTGTATATCCCAACTCTGATTGCCGATATAGTGAATAATGGCATCGTAAAGGGAGATGTCAATTATGTCTGGAAGGTTGGAGAAATCATGCTTGGCGCAGCGGTTGCAACTGCTGCGGCATCTGTTCTTGTTACATATTTCTCCGCCTGGATATCAATGAGCTTTGCTACAGACGTCCGTGGAGCGCTTTTCCGCAAGGTACAGGGCTTTACCATAAACGAATTCAATCAGTTCGGTTCAGCGTCGCTGATCACCAGAAGTACAAGCGACATCACCCAGATCCAGCAGGGTTATTCAATCATTGTGGAACTGCTGCTGCCCGCGCCTTTCATGACAGTGGCCGGCCTGATACTGGCATTTTCCAAGGACAGGACCCTGGCACTGATGCTGCTGGGATTCATGCTGGTAATTTTGCTGATCATGTTTTACGTTGCCAGGATCATTCTGCCGATTTTCGAGAAAATGCAGGCCATGATGGATAAAATAAACCTGACGGTCCGCGAAAGCATCATAGGCGTCCGCGTTATCCGTTCCTTCAACAGGGCGGAGTTTGAGAAAAAGCGCTCCGATGCTACTTTTACGGATTACGCAGCATTGGCCATAAAATCAAACAAAATATTTGCAGTACTTATGCCGCTGATCATGCTGCTTATGGACGTGTTCACAGTGCTGATCATATGGATTGGCGGGAACCAGGCCGCCGCAGGCAGCATGGGCATTGGAGACATCATGGCAATCATGGAATACGCGGTGCTGACGCTGATGTATCTTCTGATGGGTGCGGCAGCTTTCATATTCATTCCTAGGGCTCAGACCTCGGCAAAGAGGATCGCTGCGGTGCTTGACGCAGGCGACGGATCATCAGCGAACAAAGCCTCCGGCGCTTCGCCTGCCAGCAATGCGGCCAGCGATGGAGAAGCTGCCAGCGATGAAGAGGCAGTCAAAGCAGACGGCGATGTAGCAGCCTGCCTTGCGAACAATGCCAGCGGTGCAGCCTGCTCATTGAGCAAAGCTTCTGCCCCGGCAAAGGTGGTTTTCAAAAGCGTGTCTTTCCGCTATGCCGGCGCCGAGGAAGCTGTGCTTCATGACATCAGCTTCAGTGCAAAAGCAGGGGAAACCACTGCAATAATCGGCAGCACGGGTTCAGGCAAATCAACGATAGCCAATCTCCTGATGGGACTATATGAAATAGACAGCGGATGCATCATGATCGAAGGCAGAGACGTCAGATCATGCGGACGTGATGAACTGCGCAGCAAAATAGGCTACGTTCCTCAGAAGGCATTTCTTTTCAGCGGCACCATTGCCGACAATCTGCGTCACGGTAAAAAAGACGCTACACTTGAGGATATGCGCCATGCGGCAGATATCGCCCAGATCGACGAATTCATAGAAAAAGGCGATAAGGGTTTTGATCAGCCAGTATCTCAGGGAGGAAGCAACTTCTCTGGAGGACAGAAACAGAGGATCGCCATCGCCCGCGCGCTGATTAGGCAGCCAGAGATATATCTATTTGACGACAGCTTCTCGGCCTTGGATTTCAAAACCGATGCGCGGCTCAGGGCGGCGCTGGCGGCGGAAGTCACAGACAGCGCGGTGATCATCGTAGCCCAGCGGATAAGCACGATAATAGGCGCGGACCAGATAATCGTACTTGACGACGGCAGGATCGTTGGCCGCGGCACACATAAAGAGCTTATGAGCGGATGCGATGTCTACAAGCAGATCGCAGAATCTCAGCTAAGTGAGGAGGAACTGGCGTAATGGAAGAAAAAGACTGGGACGACCAGACCAATACCGATATTTTCGCGGACGATTTTTCGGCGGACAGGGCGAAAAACTCTAAAGCGACTGCAAAGCGTTTCATTGGTGAACTTTTGACACAGAAATGGAAACTGCTGGCTGTTTTGCTGTGCCTTACTGCCTCTGCTGTCTGCTCAATGATCAGCCCTCTGCTGATCGGCAAGGCCATAGACCAGATCGTTGACGGGATCAGAAACGCGGCAGCCAGCGGGAGTACATTCACCGCAGACTACCGAACCATGGGGACCGTGATGTCGGCATTGCTGATCGTCTACCTGCTTGGTTCGCTGTTCAATTATTTCCCGCAGTACATACTGGCCAGTATTTCACAGAACCTGGCTCTGGACATGCGCAAGCGTATCAGCGATAAGCTGAACAGACTGCCGCTGAAATATTTTGACTCCCATAAAAAGGGCGACATATTGAGCCGTGTGACAAACGACATGGAGAGAATCGCAGACACTCTTCAGGAAGCGCTCACCCAGATGTTTACGGCTGTCATTACCGTTGTCGGTTCATTTATAATGATGTTCATGCTGAGCCCATCGCTGACGCTGATCGCCTTTGCAACCATCGTCGTCAGCATCGTGGTCGCGGCGCTGATCTCCATCAAAACCAAAAGTTTCTATTCGGAGAATCAGGCGGCGCTTGGCGCGCTGAACGCCAACATTGAAGAGGCATTTACCGGCGATGCGGTTATCAAAGCATTCAATCTGCAGGACAATATGATCGCTGCCAACGATGAGCTCAGCGAGGCACTGCGAAAGGCGGGCACAAAAGCTCAGTTCATAACATACGGCGTTGAACCGGCAATACGGCTTATTGGACACATCGGCTATGTGGCTATTGCCGTCCGCGGTGCTATGGCAGTGATACGCGGGACGATTTCAATCGGCGACATTCAGGCTGTGTTTCAGTATGTGAATCAGATATCTGAACCGGCGGCCCAGCTGGCCTATACGATAAACAGCCTGCAGGGCGCGATCGCCTCAGCTGAGAGAGTCTACGAACTGCTTGATGAAGAGGAAGAGACGGAGGATGCAGCGATAATGGCTGCAGAAGAGAATGGCAACGCGGCAGCAGAGACGGATGCAGCAGCCGCAGAGCCCGGCGTGCCATCAAAACCGGCTGCAGGAGTTTTGATACCGCATCCTGAAGGGAACGTGACATTTGAACATGTGAAGTTCGGATATGGAGACAGCCTGCTGATGGAAGACATAAACATAGATGTTAAAGCCGGCAGCGAGATCGCAATCGTTGGGCCGACCGGCGCGGGGAAGACGACGCTGGTCAATCTGCTGATGCGGTTTTACGAGCTCAAAGGAGGACGCATAACCATCGATGGCGAGGACATCAGCAAGATCAGCCGCCATGAATTGAGGACGATACTGGGTATGGTGCTGCAGGATACCTGGCTGTTTCACGGTACCGTGGCAGAGAATATCGCCTATGGGCGAAACGATGCAACTGCCGCGGAAATCAGGGAGGCTGCAGCAGCAGCCAGAGTGGACTTTTTTGTGAGGACGCTGCCGCAGGGCTATGATACCGTTTTAGACGATGAACTGGTTGGCATCTCGGCAGGCCAAAAGCAGCTGCTGACGATTGCCCGAGCATTTCTGGCAGATCCGGCAATCCTCATACTTGATGAGGCGACATCCAGCGTTGATACCCGAACCGAAGCAGAGATACAGAAGGCCATGGCCAAGCTTATGAAAGGGCGTACCAGTTTTATTATCGCCCATCGCCTTTCAACGATACGTGACGCGGATATGATACTGGTCATGAACGAAGGCACCATAATAGAGCAGGGCACTCACAGGGAACTGCTGGAGATGAATGGGTTCTATGCGGATCTGTACAGAAGCCAGTTTGCCGTTACAGCAGCGAGCTAGACTGCTGGTAACATGCTTACTCTGAACATGAATTTCTTCATTGAACAATTCATTTGTTTATAATATAATTAATTAGTAATTTGCGATTAACCTTGCAGCAGGTCTCTGATGAAATGAATATCAGACTTTTGCTGCAGGAGTGAGTACAGTTTAGAAATAACGAAGGGAATCGTAATCATGGAAATAACAAATGAAGTATTACAGAGCTTTATTGCATTTTCCCCAACAGACATAGCTATCTATCGTGTAAAAAACGGTATACTAGAGACACTTTTCCTGTCGGAAAATATTCCCGATCTTCTTGGAATGACGAGAGAAGAGTATCTGAAGATCACAGCCAGAGATGCCATGGATCTGACCTTGCCGCAGGATAGAGAGGCACTGACTAAAGCGACAATGGAGTGCATTGTTAACGGCACCGGGCTAGACCACTATTACAGAGTTTACAGCAATAGAGACGGCTTCAGCTGGGTCCACGTTGAAGCTCGGGTTCGCGGTGAAATGGAAGGTGATCCGATAATCCTGGCCAAATTTTACAATGTACTGCATGAAGGCGGCATGTTTGAAACAGTCTTGAATAACTCTGACAGACTGACCATGGTCGTTGACCGCGATACTCACGAGATATTGTATGCCAATGAGAGGATACGTGATAAGGAGCGTTATGGCAAGAACGGGCTGCTTGGCCTGAAATGCCACTACCTTTTGCTAGGCAGAGACGAGCCGTGCGAACAATGCATAGAACTGCAGTATGACGATGATGAGATACATGAAAAATACGTATTTGATGAAGAAAACAACAAGTGGAGCCTGGTGACTTGGCGGAAAGTAATCTGGTGCAGGCGTGATGCACTGATAGTATATATAAAGAATGTAACAGCAGAGAAGAACAATGAACAGTCCCTTGACAATATGAACCAGATGTATCAGCGTGCAGTTGAAGATGCCAAGGAGATGCTTTGGGTATACGATCCAAAGAAAAATACAGTGACATATCAGGTGGAGAATCCGTATACACGCATGGTATGTGAAAGCATCGGCATGCCTACGGTGATTGGAGACGTGCCGGAATCGATCATTGGAATGGTAGACGAGGAATTCAGAGAAGGATTCGCCGAGATGTTCGACATGGACAAAATCGATGAGAAGGGTACGTCTTTCGAATACAGCAGCACCATCAACGGAGTAACTAACTGGTGGAGAGTCACGGGCAGACCGATCTTCGGCATGAACAATGAGATCAAGTCAGTTTTCTGTTCGGGAATAAATATAACAGAAGAAAAACAGGCGGAGAGCAATTACCGTAAGCTGGTAGAACAGTTCACAGACATTGAGAATATAGGAATCAGCAATTTTAGACTCAATCTCACACAAAACAAGCTGATTTCAGGGTATTCAATTTATCCGCAGCTGTATTTGCGCCTGATGACGGAAACTGCAGAGGAGCATTTTGCGCTTGCCATTGAACAGATGGAAGATGAAGCCATCAAGCAGAAGCTGGCGAAGCAGTTTACCTGCCGCAATCTGATCGAACTGTATAATCAGGGAAGCAGGCAGATTTTTGCTGACTATCCAGTGAAATCAACATTGTCGGAGACGGAAGGCCAAATGCGCTGGATCAGGGCAGTTAACCATCTTATCATGAATCCTGACACGGGGGACATTGAGGATATCAGCATAGTGACCGATATCACCAGACAGAAACTCACTGAGAAGATGCTGAATGTAATGACTAATCAGGGCTGCGATTACATCGGCATGGTAGATCTTCTGTCTGGAACGGTAGAAATCATCGGTGGACTTTGGGACCATGAAAGGCTTGACGGCAAAGAGCGGATTGACTACAGCAAGGTGCTGGGATTTTTGATCAATGAGTATGTGGATCCGCTGGAGAGACAATCACTGGCAGAGCAGGCCGAACTGTCTAGGATTGAGGAAAAACTAAATGCTGATGGCGAAGTATTCATACACTATGACTTCATCGATGGTCATAAGGGCAAATTAAAGAAGCAGATAAAATGCAAGTGGCTTGATGCAAAGACACGCGAGGTGCTGATCATTCAGGACGATATCACCGAGGCCTCGATTTTGGAACAGAAGAGGATGAAGGAACTGCAGGAGGCTCTCGATCAGGCTAAGGCAGCAAACAATGCCAAGTCTGAATTCGTATCCCGCATAAGTCACGACATAAGAACGCCGATAAGCGCGATAATCAGTATGACGGAATTCGCCAAGTCTGACATTGACGACAAGGAGAAGGTGTACGACGACATCAACAAAATTGCGGCTTCCAGCGATTTTCTGCTGTCGCTGATCAACGATATCCTGGACATTTCCAAAATAGACAGCGGAAACATCAAGCTGTATCCGGAGGCGTATCCTTTTGATGAATACATCGGCAAACTGAGGGACGTTTTTGAGCCGCTTTGCGAACAGAAAGGCATCACACTTAAGGTCATCGCCAACCGCGATGCAGATGCAGTTGCCATCGTCGACAAAGTGCGCTTTGATCAGGTGACTATGAACCTGCTTTCAAATGCAGTGAAATATACGCCTAAGGGCGGCAGCGTTACCTATGAGTCGGACAGCAAGGTGACTGATGACGGAAAGGTGCAGATCCAGTTTACTGTCAGCGACACGGGAATCGGCATGAGCAAGGAATTCCAGCAGACGATGTTTGAAGCTTTCTCTCAGGAAGACAATTCTTACAGCCACTTCGAATCGGGCACAGGCCTGGGACTGACCATAGTGAAGAAGATCGTCGATATCATGGACGGCAAGATAGGCGTAAAGAGCGAGTTGGGCGTTGGAACGGCCATTACGGTTTCAGTTCTGATGCCAAAGGCGTCGCAGGAGCAGATTGCAATGATCAACGGCGAAACTGCTGACGCAGGAACTGAAGATCAGCCAAAGCTGAGCGGTAAGGTGCTGCTGGCGGAAGATAACGCAATCAATACGGAAATCGCCATGCGCATGCTCAGGCAGTTGGGATTGGAGGCGGTCAGCGTTGAAAATGGTGCTGAAGCTCTCAATGAATTCAGCCGTTCTGAGGAAGGCGAATACAGCACTATCCTGATGGATATCCAGATGCCGGTCATGAATGGTTATGTTGCAACGGAACGCATCAGAAGCCTTGACCGCGCCGATGCCAAGACGGTGCCGATCATTGCGCTTACGGCCGACGCTTTTGCCGAATCCGTCACACGCAGCATGGAAGCCGGCATGAACGACCACATAACAAAGCCGATAGATGTCAGCGAGCTGAGGAAAACGATCATGCGGTATACAGGCAAAAGGTAAATATAGCAGATAAAGCGCTGCCGCACTAAGGACATGAAAAGAGGGTATCACATTTTGGGTTTTTACCATAATGCGACACCCCCTATTTTTTTCATTATCAGATACAAAATCCATTATTATTTTATTGTATAATATGAATATCTTCCAGCAACAACTAATTTCAAACTCCCGGAAAGCGACATTTTTTTTAACAGCCGATATGCTTGAGGTTCGGTGATTTTTAAAAGATCTACGGCTTCTTTTCTAGTAATATGTCCACCATTGTTTTCGGCATATTTAATAATCATTTCCGGGAATCTAATATCAGAAATACCCTTCTGACGCACATACTCTGCGGTCTTATCAGCTTTGCGATAAAATGAAGCACTTAACATATAGTGGCGGCCGCGTCCATTCCCACTTGCTTCAATCATTCCGGCTTCTATTAGTTTTTCAATAGTTGTTTTGATTTTGACCTCACTGATATGAATATTGGATGAAATTTCAGTAATTGTGCACCTTCGATTTCGCTTTAATTCATTTAATGTAAGCAAAGCATTAATAGGAAGTGCGCGACCAATTCGACTTTGCTCTTCAGAAATCATTTTGGTAAATGTTATGTCTGGCAAGCTGCGTGGAATAAATAGTTTTATGATTGTTTCTGTAGACTCCGAATAATCGGGTATTGCTTTTCCGTATAATAGAGATCCTTCGAATATCCTATCAATTCCACGACCTGTTCTTTCAGCTAATCCGATTCTCTTTAATGCATCAGCAAGAACAGGATTCCTTCCGTGCGGTTCTACTGTCAATAGATTTTTCAAATTCACACCTTCGATAAACCCGCCTGGATTGCTGATTGTTAGTCCGTCATCATCAAGAAGCACGCGTACTCTTCCAAGCATAGTATAGTCTCTATGGCAGAAAGCGTTAATTAATGCTTCTCGAAAAGCTCTTTTGTCAAAATCTGATACGGAAATTCTAAAAAGGCCTACTTCGATTTCCGCTTCAGAATTGCGAGCATCCATATAAGTCTGAATTTTTTCAAATGCTGCGAGCATAGGACCATCGATATCTTCGTTCATAATAACATTGGTACCTTGAAGCACTTGGAATGATGCGGCTTCAGTTGGAACGAGTTCTTTAACTCTATCGCTCCGGCCAATAAGAAGCATTCCGCAAAAGGTTGGCACAAGTGTTTGACCAGTTCTTACTGCAATACGAAGTGCTTGATCAAGTTCTTCGTCGTCCAGTTCAAGAAGATTTTTTTCTCCAGAATACATTCTGATAATATTTCTCAGCCGTTCACGTTCTGTTTTATCTAGATCATCATATACTGCGCCAGGAACTGGCAGTGATGAGTAATCTAGCATGCTAAGATCAGAAAGCCTTGTGTTAATTTCATGAGGGTAGATTGGTACATTTTCAGGTTCTCCATTCGCCTTGATACGTCGCCGCAATATTTTACCGGATGAAGATGCAACGATGCTCTTGATTTTTGGCACCTTAATAATAAGATAGTTTTCATCTGTAATTTCTGTGGCAACGGAAACAGGCGGTACGGTCTTATTTGCAATAAAAGCTGCTAATGATGTGGGATCACTGTGTTCTTTATGAAGTCCGGTGATATCTCCGTTATTCTCTATTCCCAGATACAGGTTGCCACCTTCGGTATTAGCAAATGCAACAACAGAATCAATAATTATTTCATCTGACAGTTTCTTAGTATCACTTTTAAATTCAGTTATTAGATCTTCTTTGAATCCAATATTCATTTCAACACACTCCTAACGCACACTTAACGCACATGTAACGTTAATATGTACATATTATAACGCACGCGTGCGTTATAATCAAGCGAAAACTGCAGTAAATATCATTGAAATGCTTGAAAACACTGACATTATCGGCCGATGATCAACGTTTTTTTCAACGCACGCATTAACGCACGCGTGCGTTGAAAAAGCATTCTGTAAAAATGATTGACAGCCATAGATGAAGCAGCCGACTATTCTGACGGTTAGATGGCAGTGACTGATATGGAATTTTGGTGATTTTCATGCTTAATTTGTGCCCAAAAGCATATTACTTGCTATAATGTATTAAATATTGTTAATGCCTATTTTGATCTGCAGGAGGTATCATATGAAACTGCTGTACTCTGATTACACAGATACTGAGCATCTCCGCGAACTGTCGGAAAAATATAAAGTACCTGGATTTAACTTTACCCTCATAAAAAATGGTGCCGCAACGGAAACTCAGGCTTACGGCATCACTAACAGCGAGACGATGGCGCCTATGACACCGTCGACAATTTTTGAGGCAGCATCGCTTACAAAGACGTTGTTTGCTACGCTGATCATGCGGCTTAGGGACTGGGGATGTTCGACTCGGCACCGATATGGAGCCCAAAAGTCGGTGCCAAAGAGAGCCGCAAGTTTTCTGCCGATGGGGAAATGCTGGAATTCCGGAATCATATAGACTTATCAGGCGATGCGCCGGAACCTAATGCGGCATGGTCTCTGTATTCTGGCGCCCGTGATTATGGAAAGTTCATGCTAGAGATGTTGAATGAACACGGCCATTTGAGCCCAGAATCTTTTGGGGAAATGGTTAAGCCGCAGAACCAGGCTACCGCGTCGATATTATGGGGACTGGGCTGGGGGATACCTGAGAAAGACCAGAATGTTATCTGGCACTGGGGTGACAACGGCGGCTACCGAAGTCTTGCCGCAATGGATATAAAAACAAAAGACGGCGCATGCATTTTCTGCAACAGCTATGGTGGCATAGACCTTAGCATAGACTTTTTAGACAGTATAACCGACAGCAGCTTTTGGTCAGATGTTGCCGAATTCATCGAAGGAGCTGAGGAGTGATCATGGGCTGTGATCTGATAATAAAAAACGCAAAAATAGTAGATGGTACGGGAAGTCTTGCTTTCAAAGGCTCGATTGCCGTGGACAAGGGCAGGATAATAAGCGTGAGCCGCTGCGCCAGCCCAGGGGGCTTTGATGCGGCCGATGTTTACGATGCTGAGGGGAAAGTGCTGTCTCCGGGGTTCATTGACATCCACTGCCATACCGACGAGACCGTGTTCCGCTATCCAACCGCTGACAGCAAGATACTGCAGGGCGTAACCACCGATCTGGGCGGCAACTGCGGCATTTCCTACGCGCCGGTCGAAGACAGCCGTCTCGATCTGCTGCGCAGCTATGTGGGCGAAGCACCGTACAACTGGCATTCCTACGCTGAATACTTTGATCGGCTTGAGGAACTGAAACCGTCAGTCAACCTTGCCTGCGGCGTAGGCCACGGCACGCTTAGAATCGCTGTCATGGGTTTTGATAAGCGCCAGGCGTCTGAGGAGGAACTGGCAGAGATGAAACGTCTGCTGGCAAAGGCACTGGACGATGGAGCGTTCATGTTCTCATCAGGGCTGGTTTATCCGCCGGGACTTTATGGCGACAGCAATGAGATTGTTGAACTCTGCAAAGTGGTTGCCGAAAAGGGCTCCTTCTATGCGACTCACATGCGCAATGAGGGGCTTTACATTGAGACGGCTCTTAAGGAAGCCATAGACACGGCAAAGGCAAGCGGCGTCAGCATAGAGATATCGCATCACAAGGTCGCCAGAAAAGAGCGTTGGGGCGCGTCTAGAGATACGATCGCCATGATCGACCAGGCACGGGCGGATGGCGTGGACATCTGGGCGGACCAGTATCCATACACCGCTTCCTCAACATATTTTTCAAGCAACGTGCCGTCGTGGGCCTTTGAGATAAACTACGGCATGTGTGAAGACGACATTGAATACATAATGAAGCAGCCATACGTTTCAATAGGCTCCGACGGCTGGGCATATTCCATGGATTATCCGGGACTGCCGCACCCGAGATGCTATGGCACCTTCCCAAGAGTCATCTCTCATTACAGCAGAGACAGGAAGCTGTTCCCGCTGGAGACGGCGATCTACAAGATGACGGGACTGCCAGCCGGACGCATCGGACTGAAAGACCGCGGCGTCATCAAAGCTGGCAACTACGCGGACCTGACGGTATTCGTTCCGCTGACGATCAAAGACGACCCGACTTACGATGAACCGGAGAAACCGTGCAGCGGCATAGCCAGGGTCTACGTCAACGGGGTGCTGACCGCCAAGGACGGCGTGCACACGGGAGCAAGAGCCGGACAGATCATAAGAAGATAAAGGGTGAGCACCTACCAGCAGTCAGGCTAATGAGTCTGGCTGCTTTTTTGATTGCTAAATACCTCGACAGCAGTTAAAATTGTATCAAATCATATCAGCAGAAAGGAAGATTTTTATGAGTTACTTTTGGCCTATACTGGTCGTTGTTGGAGCAAACACGCTATATAACATATGCGCTAAGTTTACGCCTGGCGATGTCAATCCATTTGCATCTCTGTTTATAACGTATAGCATATCGGCGATAACGGTTCTGACACTATTTTTCCTCACATCACCGCAGAAGGACCTTGTGCTGGCATTGTCAAAGGCAAACTGGACAGCGGTCATCTTTGGCCTGTCATTGGTCGGCTTGGAATTCGGCTACATTTTCATTTACCGAGTAGGCTGGGACGTAAGCGTCGGCTCCCTTGTCGCCAATATCGGACTGGCCTGCATTTTGCTCATCATTGGAATAGTGTTTTTCAAAGAAACTCTTTCATTTACCAAGGCCATCGGCATGGCAACATGCGTAATTGGACTGATCCTGATAAATAAATAGTGCTATCATTTCAGAGCCGTTGCGTTCAGTAAACCGGCGGGATATAATGAGGCTATAAGGAATCGTTATAGCTGAAGCTCCCGACTTTAGCTGCAGGCATTCACTGCGTCTGCAATGAGCGAGCTCAATGCGAAAAGGATTTGGATATGGAAATTGAAAAGCTAAAGGCTTTAATGCTGGCTGCTGAGCTTGGCAGTCTGAATAAGGCAGCAGAGTCACTGAAGTATACGCAGGCGGGGCTGACACGAATGATGAACAGCCTGGAGAATGAGGTGGGATTTCAGCTGCTGAACCGCAGATACAATGGGGTTTCTTTGACCGATGATGCAAAGAGCCTGATGCCGACGATCAGAAAGCTGGTGCAGAACTATGATGCGCTGAACGAAGAGATGGAGCACATCCGTAATGCACACAAGAAAACAATACACGTTGCTACGCTGACGAGTGTTGCCAGCCAGTGGATACCTGTCATCATCAAGAGGTTCAGCAAGCTGCATCCGGATGTCAATGTTGATTTCCAGATAGCAGATCTGCTGGATGCTGCAGATCAGCTTCTTGGTGATGCGGAAATGGATATCGTATTTACCAGCATGCTGAAAAAAGGCAATTTTGATTGGATACATCTTAAGAATGATCCTCTGTTGGCGGTGCTGCCGCCGGATTATGACAATGGGGGCGAACCGTTCTTCAGACTGGAGAAATTCGACGGAATGGACTTCTATGTCTCTTCGCCGGGTTTTGATGTGGATATGATGCATGTAATGGAAACCACAAATGCAAAACCGAATTATAAGCCAACGAATCTTGACGATCAGGCTTTGATAAATTTGATAGAGAACGGGATGGGAGTGACAATACTGCCGGAAATGGCAGTACGCGGGCGCGGGGACAGAACGCAGCTGCTGCCGGTATATCCTCCGTCATACCGTGACCTTGGGCTGGCGGTCAGGTCGCTGAAGGCTGTTACGCCAGAGGTTCGTGACTTTATCAAAATCTCCCGCGCAGTGGCAGCCGAGGAGAGAAATAGAGCGAAATAGCGATGATATAACAAAACGTTATATCATTATTCCGGCTTGTACTAAGATTGACATTTGCAATTTTCAATGATACTTTTAAGAAGAATTTAACGCTGTCGTATCATGGAGGTTGCATCAATGAAGAAGGGAAACATGCTGCTTTTGCTGGCCGCTTTTGTTTGGGGAATCGGACTTGTCAGCCAGCAGACAGGCATGGAACTATTAGGTCCGTGGAGCTTTACCGCAATAAGATGTACTCTTGGCGGATTGTCAATGGTACCGCTGATAGTTTACATCGACCGCAAGCGGATGAAAGAAGAGCCTGGATTTTCGTGGAAAGCAGACACCATACATTTGATCAAACCTGCCATACTATGCGGACTGATGGTCGATCTCTGCATAATATTCCAGCAATACGGCCTGTTATATACGACTGTAAGCAAAGGATCATTTATCAACGGCTTTTATATCTTTATCACGCCGATAATCTGTGTATTCCTGCATCAGGAAGTCAAGAAGAAAACCTGGGTTTCCGTTGTAATAGCGATGGCTGGCTTATACCTTATGACAATGGCACAGGGAATTGATACCGTAAATATCGGCGATTTGGTCATGCTGGCAGCGGCAATGATCTGGGCTGTTTATATTATACTGACGGATAATTTCGTAAAGAACGTAAATGCAATCAAGCTTTCATGCATGCAGTTTATTTTCCTCGGCCTGATAGATTTCCTGCCGGCTGCCATCATAGAGCCGGGTGTGATCACATGGCAGAACTGCTATGGGAGCATGGTGTCTATCCTCTATGCAGGAATTGTAATCTGCGGGGTTGGCTACACTCTGCAGATGTTGGGACAAAAGACTGCCAATGCCAGCACAGCATCACTGATCCTGTCATCTGAGTCGATTTTCTCAATGCTTTCAGGGTTTATTATTCTAGGCGAAAGATTGAGTGCGTCAGAATACTTCGGCTGCGGTTTGATGGTTATCGCGCTGGTGATTGCAGCATTCCCCGAAAAGTCGGCTGAAAAGATTACAGGAGAATAGAATATTATTACAGCGCAATGAACTGTTTGCCAGAGCCATTATGTCCAAAGGCTCTGGTTTTTTATTGCCGATGATAACAATTGCCACGGGGATCCATCCGAATCTTTAGCTTTGGATAGAAGCTTATAATAGCAAAAGCAATTCTTAGTGCAGTTCAAAAATTCATATTGACTTATACCAATAATGGTATTAAAATCAAAATTGGAAACAATGGAGGCACAATATGAAAGATATAAACAATGTTATTTTAAATCCAATTCGCATGAGAATAATTCAGGCGGCTTCAGCAAGCAAAAGCATATCCGCTTCAGATATTTGCGAGAAAATGCCTGATGTTCCAAGGACTACAGTTTACAGGCATATCAACATTTTGATAGATAATGAGATCCTGGAAATCGTCGCTGAGAAAAAGGTCAGAGGGAGCCTTGAAAGAACGCTGTCGTTAAACATTGACGAAATCGCCAAACATAACACGCTTGAAAACGCATCGCAGATGGCCTTCGCATTTTTAATGAATCGGTATACGCGCTTTGAAAAGTATTTCAGTTCGGAAAACCCTGATCCGGCAAAAGATCACATATTCTTGAACAATACGATATTGATGACAACCGATGAGGAGTTTGAAAACTTCTTAAAAGAAATGCAGCAGCTGCTTCTGAAATACAGCTTTGAATACGCAGAAAACCGTAAACCGAGAGATATTTCGCTCATATCTGCGCCTGCTGAAATATCAAAGGAGACGGAAACATGAACATAATAGCAGCAAGTGTAAAAAGGAGAAAGTTAAAGATGATAATACTAATTATATTAGCTGTGATTGCTGCACTGCTGCTGATAGGAGCTGTTTTGCATGCGACATTCTACAAAGACAAAAGGGAGCAAATTCAGCCATATGGGCAAATGGTCAATGTTTATGATGGACAAATGCACATATACAAGATGGGAACTGGCGATAAAACGATCGTACTTTTGCCTGGTCTAGGCGTTGCGCTTCCAAGTGCGGATTTTGGACCTTTGATGCGCCGCTTAAGTGAAGAATACACGGTCGTCTGTGTAGAATACTTTGGGGTTGGCTTCAGCACTCAGACAGGTCGCAAACGGAGCTGCGAAAACTATGTGGATGAAATACGTACTGCTTTATCAAATGCAGGGGTAAAAGCCCCGTATATATTAATGCCGCATTCCATTTCAAGTGTGTATAGCGAATACTACGCTTCACTTCATCCCGAAGAGGTAGAAGCAATCATATCTTTGGATGGAACTTCAACTGCATATATTGGAGAGGATATTCCAAAATTTGTAGGATCACTGCTGGGCGCTGCAAAGGTGCAGCAGGCGGCAGGGCTTACCTCTGTGCTGGCATCATTGACAACAAACAAGTCCAAACTTATGTCTTTAGGGTACACGGAAAAAGAGATAAGTGATGTGATCGCTTTTGCCGGCTTTTCCACCAATGACAATATGCTGGATCAGGTGCGCAATACTACTGAGTATATCAAAGCGACCAATAAAACGGAATATCCTGCAAGCGTGCCCTACTACAAAATAATATCAAAGCAAACCTATGAGACAAAGAACAGCCAGATCAAAATGTCGCCGGAAGCATATCAGCGGGAGCATCTGCTTCGCGTTGGCGCTGAGGAAAATTATACCGTCCTCGATGGAACACATTTCATTTATCTTAACAATGTCGAAAAAATATGCAGCTTGACCGATGCTTTTCTATCAAAACAAAGATGACAAGCAGCATGTCACAACAGCTTGTCATCTTTGTTTGTCTTGAAATTAACAGCTTTTATCTTACGTCTTTATCGATAGGTTCAACCTTTAACGCTATCTGTGCAAGAAGACCAATTATTGCAAGTACCAGCATTATTTCATAAGCACCAGTGTAGCCGTAATGGGTACCTACTATACCGACTACTGTGATACCAATGCCTGTCATAATTGAATTTAACGGCTGGATAACACGGAAAGCATTTTGGAAGTCATAACGGCCCCAGATAGCTGAGGTGCAGGAGACCATCATATTTGATGCGCCGCCAAGCATAATAGCTAAGAATGGCAATGATATGTAATGCAAAATGTGATACGGAGTCAAGTTAAATGAAACCGATATTACTGCAAAAATCCCTAAACTTATCAAGGCTGTTTTGGTGTTAAAATGAACATCTATCCATCCCACAAAGATCGATCCTGGAATAGCAGCAACACCGGCTATTGCCAGCATGACCAGTATTTCTGGCATTTTGTATCCTGATTCCATGAATTTTCCAACAAAGTTCGACATGATGCCCATTGACAGAAATGCATTGATTCCTATAGCAATCCAAAGCAGCCACATACGGCCTGTTGAGATGCATTTCTTTACCGTCCACTTGGATGTCTTTAAGTATTCCAGATTTTTTTCATGCTCTCTTTTCGCAAGTTCAAAGTCAAAATCCTTGTCGTTGTCAGGGAATGCACCTTTTTCTTCGGGAAAATCCCTTACAAATACAATAATTATTATGCCTGTTATAATGGCGATGGCTGCTATGTAAATATAGAAGCCGCTTATTCCTGCTTTACCAACAAAAGCATTGCAGACAGCAGTGGTAGTCGCTGCGGACAGAGGATATCCTGCAGTTGATATTCCCATGGCCATTCCGCGTTTCTTCGGGAACCAGCGAGCTAATACTTCGCCGCTAAGCAGCATCGCAGATGCAAGTGCAAGGGTGTAGCACACTAGATAACCAATGGCGTATACTGCTACCACATGTGCATGAGACCATATGATTGAAAATACTCCAGTCAAAAGCATTGATACACCCCAAGTCAGCCTTACTGTTTTCATACTCATTATTTTCCCAATAATAATGGAACCAATGATACCGCAAATCGTTGCGACTGAGGAAAGAGAATATAGTATGTCAGTACTCATGCCCATCTTTCCGAAAACACCAATTGTGACGTTTAGCGAATCTGATGTCAATGCAGAGTAAACATAGCATGACACAAAAGCTAACATCGTAATTCCCAACCCTTGCTTGCCCAGATTAAATGAACTGGTTTTCTTATCCATTTTCTTCTCCTTCAAATAATTAAAAAATACAGCCGTCATAATTTTTCAGCATATTTTGATCTGGGCGTTCCAAAATACTAGTGCAGACGAAATCTTCCATAGGCTTCACAAATGGATATTTATCTAATGTCGCCCAACTTGGCTTGGTAAAAGCATCGGGGTTTTCCATAAATGCCTTAGTCCACGCAGAATTGCTTGGAAACCACATTTCGCTTACCCTATCCCATTCATTAAAGAATAGTCCGCCGAAGTTTGAAAAATCTGGTACATCGTCACTTAACGGTATTGGAGAGTAGAATTTGTCATAGCACTTATGGCTGAAAAAACGCAATAACCCAGGCAATCTGCATACCTCAGGTACATGTGTATTTAAGAACCAGTCCTCTCCTTCATCTCGAGAAATATAGTCAGGATAAGACATGAATGTGATAAATCTGATGAATGCTGCGTCTGCATGATTTAGACTTTGTCCGAAAAAATCTTCACTAGGTTCTGACGGAAAGTTTGCTGCAGCTACGGTCATTGGATTTTCAAACGGCTCAGGTGTCATTGCCAAAAGTCCCCGCATACTGCGTCTGCTTTCAACTGAAAGCCCCATATTTTCATGTACTCTGTAGTTCATAAAGCCCATGGTCTCCATGCCCTTAGCTGCGGGCAGTACCCGATACATGCAGTATCTGGTCAGCCATGGTTCCTGTGCCATCACCTGCGGGCAGTGATAGTGAACAAACCATCTTTCCATTTCCGGTATAAAGTCAACGTTGTTAATATAATGCAGAATCAAAGTCGTATTCATTACTGACATTTCGCTACCTCCTATGTTTTCTTTGTTTATTTATCTGCCATATCAACATTATATTTCCTGAGCTTTTTAAAGTACAATTCTAATAGTCTATTCTTGTCATACGCTTTTGGAATTATGGCTCATAATCAAAAGAGCTGCATAAAAAAATACCGGCTTACGCCGGCATTCTTGTATCTGCTAAAAATTTCAGCAACAAGGGCAACGCGGGATTCATATTTGTTTTTTTCCAAAATACAGAAAAATCTATTCTGGAGTATTCATTTGGCAATTCAAAAATGGCGTAGTCCTTTTCACTGATGTTGTATGTGATGGGATCGATAAACAATATTCCATTTCCCATGCGGACATTGATTAGGACTGTACTGAATTTTTCTTCACGGTGAATTTTCCATGAACTAATGCCGTAATGCCTGTACAGATCCTTGATCATTTTATTAAGCATTTCTTCTGAAAAGATAGTCCAAATGGTTGAATTTGCCAGATCTTCGGCGCAGATGTAGCCCCGTTTGGCAATAGGGTGTTTTTTACTGCATGCAAGAACCATGTTGGTTGAAAATGCAGGATCTTCAACCAGATTACCGCTGTCAATATGCTCGCTTGCATGATCAAATGCCATGTCAAAGGTTCCGTCTTTTATGCACTTCCTGACGCTGCTGGAATCTATACATGCAAATTCCAGCTGGATATTAGGGTATGTCAGCATAAAACTTGGGATTATGTCACTCCACAAGTTGTCAAGCTGCAGTATTTCAGGGAAACAAATCTTTATAAGACCATCCTTGCCCAATTCCATATTCTTAGCAATGTCCAGATGCTCTTCAAATTCTGATTTCCATTTGCTGAGCAGATTGTACATAATAACTCCGGAACTTGTAAGCCTGACTTCCTTGTTATTTCTATAAAACAAAGCAAAGCCAAATTCATCTTCAAGCGTATTGATATATCTGCTTATCGTTGGCTGTGTCGTAAATATTCGCTCTGCAGCATCCGTGAAATTCAACGTCTCTGCAACTGCCATAAATGCTTCAATTTGCTTGTCGTTCATATGACACCCCTTGATACTCGTTACAATTGTTGGGAGTGGACGTTGGTATTGGTTTGTTGCCTTTGCCGGGCAACTCGCTAGATGATCTTTACTGCGCTCGTCTGACTCTCGTCAACGTATCCGATTTCTGCAGCCTGTACGCCGTTGGTTATCAGCGCGCGGAGGCAGCTGTCAGCTAGACTTTCCTTTACAGTGAACAGCAGCCCGCCTGACGTCTGCGGATCAAACATGAGATCCTGTGTAGTCAGAGACACTTCATCGGAAAAATCAACATTTCCGCAGAGCCATCTTCTGTTGGAATGTGTGCCGCTTGGCAGTATCCCATAGGAAGCCAGCTCCTCGGCCTGAGGAAGTATTGGCACTTTTCTGCTGTTTATTATTATTGACGTCCCGCTGCCTTTGGCCATTTCATAGGCGTGGCCTGCCAGCCCGAAACCGGTGATATCAGTGCATCCGCTGGCGGCAAACTGCTTCATGATTCTGGATGATGTTCCGTTTAGGGACATCATTGACGCAGCCATTGCGTTATATGACTCGTCGCCTAGCAGCGCTGACTTCATCGCCGTGCTCAGTATGCCGGTGCCTATTGGTTTCGTCAGGATAAGGACATCGCCTGGCCTTGCGCCGCTGTTGGTTACGACTTCGCTGGTTTTGATGAATCCTGTGACGCTGAGTCCGTATTTCGGCTCGTTGTCTTTGATAGTGTGGCCGCCGCAGATGACGGCGCCAGCTTCGTTGACCTTTTGATTGCCGCCGTGGAGTATGCCGGAAACCAGCTCTTTGTCCATGTCTGCTGGAATGCAGAGAATGTTGAGCGCGAGTTTAGGTGTTCCGCCCATTGCGTAAACGTCGCTGAGGGCGTTGGCCGCGGCAATTGCCCCATAGGTCTCCGGGTTATCAACAATAGGAGGGAACAGGTCGACGGTCTGAATGATCGATTCCTCGTCGCTGATTTTATATACGGCCGCATCGTCACTTGAATCAAAGCCGACAATTAAATTTGGATCATCGATTGGTTCTAATTGACACAAAACTTGTGCCAGAGCATCAGGCTCATACTTGGCTCCTCAGCCGGCGTTCATGGTCATTTGCGTAAGTTTGTTGTACTTCATCAGACGGTTCACCTCCTTATTATTATTCTGACTTCAATTATAAACCATTTTGGCGTGACCGACAACCTTAACAATCTGTTGACTTTTTTTCACCGATAGAGTAATCTAGTTCTATCAATTAATTATGGGGGCAGATGGGTGCTGGTGTGCTCTCTGGTCTTCAAAACCAGTTCGAGGAGTTAATAGCTTCTTGGGTGGGTTCGATTCCCACATGCTCCCGCCAATTATAGAAACATCAGATCAGCAAAATGGTGAAAACACATGGATAAAGAACTTATCAGGAGCCTGCCTCAGGTAGATGCAGTGCTCAGAAATGAATATCTGACAGAACTTGACGATCGCATTCCACATGCGATTTTGCTTTCTGCAGCAAGAAAAGCCATCGACAGCGCCCGCCAGAGAATATTGTCCGGCGAGCTGACAGATGCTGCGGAAATCAGCGTTGAAGGTATCGCAAAGGCTGCAGCTGACATCGCCGAGGAGGCAAGCATGCCGGGTCTGCGGCGGGTCATCAACGCCACGGGAGTTACGCTCCACACCAACATGGGCAGAGCGAGGCTTTCCAAGAGCGCATGCAAGGCAGTGATCGAGGCGGCATCAAACTACTCCGACCTTGAATATGATATCGAAGCCGGTCAAAGGGGATCGCGGCATTCACACATAGAGAAGACTATAACGGACATCACCGGGGCTGAGGCGGCAATGGCGGTCAACAACAACGCCGCGGCCGTGATGCTCTGTCTCTCCGCTCTCGGCAGAGGCCGTGAGATCATCATCTCGCGAGGCGAATTGGTAGAGATAGGCGGTTCGTTTCGCATACCTGACATAATGGAACAAAGCGGCGCCATCCTCGCTGAGGTTGGGACCACCAACAAAACCCATCTGGCGGACTATGAGAACAGGCTGACGGAAGAGACGGCGGCACTGCTGAAGGTCCACACCAGCAATTATAAGATAGTAGGTTTTACGGAAGACGTTTCGCTGGAAGATCTAGCTTCACTTGGCGCTAAAGCTGGCCTGCCGGTGATCTTTGATCTTGGCAGCGGCCTGATGACAGACCTTAGAGGCATCGGCATCGACGAGCCTACGGTAAAGGACAGCCTGAAGTACGCCGATGTGATCATGTTCAGCGGCGACAAGCTCCTTGGAGGACCGCAGTGCGGCATAATCGCCGGCAAGAAACAGTACGTAGATATGATGAAAAAACATCCGATGGCCAGAGCGTTCAGGGTCGACAAAATGACCATCGCAGCCCTGGAGGCAACTTTGCGGGAGTATTACGATATGGAGAAAGCACTGGAGAATGTGCCTGTACTTGCAAGCGTGGCAGCCCCGCGTGAAAAACTCAGGACCAAGGCTAACCATCTGGCAAAAGGCCTGGAAAAGGCAAGTCCTTCCATCCGCGCAAAGGTCTCGAAATGCATCGACCAGGTAGGCGGCGGTTCAGCGCCGACAGCAGAACTCAGCGGTTTTGCGGTAGCCTTCTATTCAGATAAAGTCTCAGCGGACGAGCTGGAAAAAGCCTTCCGCCTTGGCAAGGTGCCGGTAGTGGGCAGAATCAATAAGGACAACCTGATATTTGACGTCAGGACTGTGACCGATGCGGAGATCAAGCTGATCATCGAAAAGGCCGAAAGGCTGGGCGCAGAAGGCAGGATATGATCATAATGTAATTATTGCGGGGAGCTGTTTCGAAATGGAGCAGCTCCCTTTTTATTGCCGTAGACGCTCGGGAGCCCTGAAGCTTTGCTTTTTACTTGAGCTTGCAGGAGCAGGTGCCCAGACAGTTGAGCGGGTGTATCTTGCTGCCGACATTCAGGACAGCTTTTACCATTTCGTCAAGGCTGACTGCAGGATCAAAACCGGCAGCCGCACTGTTTGCGCATACTGCCGCATCCGCAGTTGCTGTCATATTTCTTATAAAGCAAGGAACTTGAACATAGCCTTCTATTGGATCGCAAATGAGTCCCATGTGACATTGCATGGCAAGAACTGCAGCGTTCACTGCAACTTCAGGGTCATCAGATATCAAACTGGCATCTGCGGCGGCAGCCATTGAACAGGCTATGCCAACTTCAGACTGACAGCCAATAGAGCCAGAATAATGAGTTGGATAGTAGAAAGTGCCAATGATACCTGCTGTAAGGAGTGCCTTGACCTGATCATCAGAAGATTTGCCCATTGATAAGGCTGCATTGCGAATTGAAGAAGGTATGATGCCGGATGAACCACCTGTTGGCATGCAGACTATTTTGCCGTGGGCATTGCTGTATTCCATGATGGATAATGCGTCAGACACTGCACCTTGACAGAAGCCAACCGGAATAAGTACCTGATCTGAAAAAGCACTTTTGATTTTAACTGCCGAGGGCCTTATTATGCCGTCGAAGTGCAATTCGGGATCGTAGCCTCTTATTATCGATTCATATGAGGTGTCCAATGTTGATTTGGCCATAGCGAATACATCATCTCTTGTACAGCGGCATAATGCGGATTCGTATTCGATGGCGCATTCCCACAGGCACTGTTTGCTCTCAAGCGCATAACTTAGCATATCCGAAGCGCTGGCAAAGGGCGGTACCGCATCAGGATGGGCGGCAAGACTTTGAAATGGAGAAATGCATCCCATCATTAGAACATCACCCTTGCACAGCGATTTTAGCTGTGCAATATCGTCTGCTGAAAAAGGCTTGGGAGATCTGCTTAGCAGCAGCGATCTGTTTTGATCGTTTATTGCTTCGATACTGTCAGAGTCAGACTTGACAATGCCATCGCAAATAGCTGCTGCGGTATAACTTCGGCAGTCGATTGCACAGGCAATGCCTTCAATGCTGCAAATCGATATTTCGCCTCCGCCGAGGGAGGCTGCGGATATCGTCAGCGTATGGCTTTTGTCGGAGACTTTGATGACGGAGTACTCTGAAGGTACTAACGGGATGTCGGTGGTGAAGTCAAACTCACATGACATACCGCAGGCGGCTGCATAATCGTAACATTTGTCAAGGTCGCAGGAGTAAAGGTCCATATCCAGTATTCCTAGAATGAAACCGGCATCGCTTTGCATGCTGTAAAAGGAATCCGAATACCCGCCGTTTTCTGCCATGGTTATTGTAAGGGCATCAGGGCAATTGCCGAAAAGCTCTCTAACCGCCCTGCCTATGCAGTAAGGCCCGTATGTGTTTGAACTTGAAGGGCCGGGCGTGATTGGAAATAGAACATCTCCAAATATGCTGGGATAGTGGTTCATGGTTATACCTCCATCAATTCATTATATACAAATACCAAGCAAAAATAGTGCCACTTATTGCGTAACTAACAGGTGAAGTTACATTGTTGCATTTTAGTATCGCTAAATTCCTGTCACTTTTTAAATAATTTAAGTTTTGTTGACAAATTTCTGTCCATGGGATAATCTATACCCATGAAGACGATTTTGATTACAAACAATCCAATGATTCATAACAAGTATAGCGAAATATATGAGGTAGATTTCAAGCCTAATGCGGATCAGTCAGAGATTTTGAGGACCGCAAGAGACATGATTCATACGGGTTCGCAGCTGGTGTCTCATCCTATGGCAGGAAGACTAAAGCCGCATGAATCGCCATACAGGACTGTTGTACTAAATGCGGCAGCAGGCCAGTCAGACTATGACAGCATTATGATCATAGAGTATTGTATTCAGGCAACCGAAAAAGATCTGAGGGGAGCCGCGTACATCAAGTATGATGATACGGTTCTTGAGGATCTTCAGTATATCGACATGGTGCTTTTGGATAATGTGATAAATGAAATGGAGTATTGAAAATGAGCAGCAGTATTGATTTGATACTTAAGAATGCTAATCTTATTCTGATAGTAAATAAGGATTTTGATATTATTTACAATTCAAGGTATGACAAAAAAATGTGCTGCGGCAAGCAGGATTATGATTGGAACAAGAATCAAGTAAATCTTTTTGAAAAATACCCGACCTTGGACAGATATAACAGCTCTATTGCAAAGACTATGTCGACTGGAGAGGTCATCATTAACGACGCTCAGGAATTCGCAGACAGTGACGGCAAGGTTTATGTTACACAGAACATTACCTTTCCGATATATACAAACGGCAGGATCTGCGGCGTAATAGAACTTACAAAAGATTTGACGACAGTAGAACACGTAAACAGCAAGAAGCAGTATTTTGATATGCTGGAAAACGAAACAAGTTTTCATTCAAACCGTGAGAACAATGCTGATATTACCTTTGATGATATTCTGACCCTTGATACGGAGATGCTTAATGCCATTGAAAAAGCAAAGGTGTTTGCAATTCATAAAAGCCCAACTCTTATCTATGGAGAAACTGGGACAGGAAAGGAACTGTTTGCTCAGGCGATGATCAATTATGCGGCAACACCTAAGCAGAAGATAGTTGTGCAGAATTGTGCAGCGGTACCAGAAAACCTGATAGAATCAATACTTTTTGGTGCAACAAAAGGTTCATATACTGGTGCCGAAAACAAAAAAGGCCTGTTTGAAGAGGCGGATGGCGGCATATTTTTTCTTGATGAACTGAATGCCTTGCCTTATGGCGTACAGGGGAAACTGCTGAGAGTAGTACAGGATGGTACATTTAGGCCAATTGGATCAAACCGCGAAAAGAAGGTGTCGGTAAAAATAATTGCAGCTATGAATATAGATCCAATGACTGCGATTGAGCATAATGTGTTGAGAAAGGATCTGTTTTACAGACTGTCAAGCAATATGATATACATCCCGCCGCTGAGAGAACGAAAAAAAGATATAGAATACCTTACGGATTATTACATTGACTATTATGATCATATATACGGCAGAAATGTAACTGGGATATCAGAAGAACTTAGGCGGTTGCTTTTGAAATATTCGTGGGATGGCAATGTCAGAGAACTTATGCACGTGATAGAATCAATGGTAAGCCTCTCAAGAGAATCTACACTTACCGTAAGCCAGCTGCCTCTCTATCTCCATAACAAAATAGTGGAGTCAGATGATTTGATTAGCTCAATGGGGCAGGAGACAATAACAGATCCGGAGAGTGTCGTAGAGGTTGAAATGCAGACGTCACTATCTGAGGAAAATGATGACGACTATGATCTAAAGAAAGCATTGGAAAAAGTTGAAAAACGGCTGATCATTTCAACGCTGAAGAAAGTTAACGGCAATAAAACAAAGGCAGGAAAACTATTAGGTATTCCGCGGCAGACCCTAAAATATAAGATGAATAAATGGGGTATAGAAGACAGCGAGGAATGACGCAGCAAATGCATTTATTCTTTCAGCAATAAGCATATTCATAAATGGCACTATTTCGCCACAAGCGACAGAAAATTGTCGCCGATTCGCTGGCGAAGGCTTGAAACAGTCGGTTACGAGAAGGGAAAAGCGGCAGTTTGCCGCATTGCAAGCGAATAATGATTGGCATAATAATTGCTTATATTATATAATACATACTTATAGTTTTTTAGAAAGGATAAGCAGATGGAACTGGAATTGAGAAAAATCAGCATCAATGATATATGCTTTGATACTGAGAATAAGATCGTAGATGACTGTCTGCATGTCGATCCAGGCAAACTTGAAGATATTGTAATGGAAGACAGCAGAATAAAAAAAGTCACCTTTGATATTGCCAGGCCGGGCGAATCGGTGAGGATAGTGCCTGTAAAGGATGTTATCGAACCGAGAGCAAAGCTTGACGGCGAAATGTTTGCCGGTACTTTCAGAGAAGACATGAACGAAGCCGGTTCGGGCATAACTTATGCCTTGTCAGGATGTGTTGTAACGACTACGGGACCGATCGTAGGCTTTCAGGAAGGCGTTATAGACATGTCTGGCCCAGGAGCACAGTATACGGTATATTCCAAACTGTGTCATCTGGCCGCAGTTATTGAAAAGCAAGATTATGTTGATCAGCACGATCATGAAACAGTAGTAAGACTTGCGGGACTGCGTTTGGCGGAATATCTAGGCAAGCTTGGATTTGGCTGTGAAGATTATGTATCTGAGAAGTACGAATGGAAGTCTATAGGAGAAAAGTTCAATGAATATCCGGAACTTCCGAAGGTTGTCTATGTTTATAATTGTATGGCTCAGGGACTTCTGCACGATACATATTTCTATGGGAGGGATGCTAAGGTCATGGTTCCAACGATGATAACACCATTGGAAGTTATGGACGGAGCATTGGTTTCAGGAAATTGTGTATCGCCAGGATCTAAGACGACAACTTACATGCATCAGAACAATGCCGTGATCAAAGAACTTTTTGCAAAGCACGGCAAGGAATTGAACTTTATGGGGATCGTATTGAATCCTTTGATGACGACTCTAAAGGAGAAATTCAGAGACAGGATGTTAACAGTAAGAGAAGTCAAGATGTTAGGCGCAGACGGAGTGCTTATTTCCCAGGAGGGATTTGGAAATCCGACAACTGATCTGATGATAGTATGTCAGGAATTAGAGAAAAGTGGAATCAAGACTGTGATAATCACTAATGAGGATGCCGGTGTCGATGGTATGAGCGAATCACTTCCGGACAGTGTTCAGGAAGCAGACGCAATTGTATCGACCGGAAATTCCAATGCTACGGTCATGTTGCCTGCAATGGAAAAAACCATAGGCAATGTCAAGGAAGTTGAACGTGTCTGCGGCGGAAATGTCAACTCGATCCAGCCAGACGGAAGACTGCTGCTTGAGATACATGGTATCATGGGCAGCCACAACTTACAGGGCAACACAATGCTTGGCGCAATAACGATATAGAAAGGGGGAAGTGAGCATGAAAAAAATCCTATATTATACCAATCAGTTTTTTGGTCAGATAGGCGGTGAAGAATTTGCTTATACTGAACCTTTCGTTGTAGAGGGGCTTAAAGGCAGCGCCAATGCTTATACAGGCAATCTGGTAGGTGGAGAAATCGTTGCAACAATGATTTGCGGAGACAATTATTTCGCAGAGAATATCGAAACGTGCAAAGGATTCATACAAAAGCAGATTGAGGCATATAAGCCGGATATGGTAATAGCTGGACCTGCATTCAATGCAGGGAGATTCGGTATTGCCTGCTGTGAAGTATGCAAACTTGCACAGGGCACATTTGGTATTCCGGCAATTACGGGTCTTTACTTCGATAATCCGGGAGTAGACATGTATAAAGCAGACTGCTACATTGTTGAAGTAGGTAAATCTGCAGCAAATATGCGTAAAGCTATTCCGCTTATGTCAGGACTTGCTAATAAAATTTTGGCAGGAGAGGAACTCGGAACACCTAAAGACGAACACTATTTCCCTAAGGGAAAGAGAGTCAACATCTTCAGAGACAAGAATGGCGCGGAAAGAGCCGTTGAAATGCTGATAAAGAAACTAAACGGCGAACCATATGAAACCGAGCTTGAAATTTCAACTTATGAGAAAGTTGAACCTTCGGCACCGCTTAAGGATCTGAAAAAATCTACGATTGCATTATGTACTTCTGGGGGAATTGTGCCTTATGGCAATCCTGATCACATGTTTGCAGCAACGGCAAAGTTCTGGAAGAAATATGATCTGACAGGCAAGGACAGCTTGAAAAAGGGAGAATTTGAGTCGGTACATGCCGGATATGATCCAGTATATGCTAACGAAGACCCTAACAGAGTAGCTCCGTATGATACTTTAAAGGAATTGGAAGCAGAAGGAGTCATTGGGAAGGTTTATCCTTATCTGCTGACTACGACAGGCAATTCGACTTCCGTAGCAGATGCTACTGTATTTGGTCAGGAAATGGCTAAGGACCTGCTTGCAGCAGGCGTTGACGGCGTTATCCTGACGAGCACGTGAGGAACCTGTACACGTTGCGGCGCAACGATAGTCAAACAACTAGAAAAGGCAGGCATACCAGCGGCTCACATCTGTACAGTAACACCTATATCAAAAACAGTTGGAGCGGCAAGAATAACCGGGGCACAGGCAATACCTTATCCTACAGGAAATCCTCAGCTGCCTCCTGAAAAGGAGAAAGCAAGGAGAAGGGAAATCGTTATGAACGCACTGGACCTGCTTGTAAAATGATACAATAACATGGCCAGGCAGTGTACTGCCTGGCCACACGAGTCTTGAACGGCTTATATTATTAGCTGATGTTATGGAAATCAAAAGGTGGATGATCAATGAAAAATATCGTGATCGGTACAGCAGGGCATGTAGATCATGGCAAGACATGGCTAACGAAAGCGCTGACTGGAACTGATACTGACCGGCTGGCCGAAGAAAAGCGGCGAGGCATTACAATAGAAAATGGTTTTGCAGAGCTGGTACATGGTGACTATGATATCAGTTTTATTGATGTGCCTGGACATGAGAAATTCATCAGCAACATGCTTGCCGGCATTGGCGGCATCGATATGGTACTTTTGACTGTAGGACTTGACGAAGGTGTCATGCCGCAGACTATCGAGCATTTTCAGATATTAAATATGCTTGGCGTTAAAGACGGCATCATAGTTTTGACGAAAGACGATGCGGTCGAAGATGAAGACTGGAAACAGCTTATTGAGGAAGATGTCAGAAGCATGGTGAAAGGATCTTTTCTGGAAAATGCACCAATGATCAGGGTATCGGCCCTTACTGGATATAATATAGAGGAACTGAAAGGACTGATCATCGACAGGCTTGATAAGACATATAACACTATTAAGAGAAAGATGCAGCCATATCTATACAGATTGCCAGTGGATCGCGTATTTACGATCACAGGATTTGGAACCGTTGTAACAGGTACTTCACTGCAGGGCAGCGTATCAGCCGAAGACAGGCTGACGCTTTATCCGGAGGGACTGCCTGTCAAGGTAAGAAATATTCAAGTGCATAATGAAGCGGCAAACACTGCATATGCAGGCCAGCGGACAGCTATAAATACCGCTAATCTGAAGAAGACAGATATTAGCAGAGGTGATGTGATAGCTGCAGACGGTTCGCTTGAGGTATCCATGCTGCTGGATGTCAGCATAGAATTGTTCCAAGGGACAAAAAGAAAAGTTGAGGACGGGACGCGGCTTCATTTCTTCTGCGGATCAAAGGCAGCAGTCTGCAAGGTCGTACTTCTTGACTGTGATGAGCTGACTGAAGGCAAGAAAGGCTTTGCTCAGCTGCATATGGAAGAGCCTGTAAATGTTAAAAAAGGTGACAGATATATCATAAGGTTTTACTCCCCTCTGGAATCTATTGGAGGCGGAGAAATACTGGATGCATGTCCGAAAAAGCATAAACGCTATGACAAGAAAATAATTGAAGCAACTGAAACTAAACTGAATGGCAGCATTGACGATATCACGGAGATCACTGTGAAAGAACTAAGCAGTGAGGCAGTGACAATCAGAAGACTGGCGTGCAAACTCTGCGAAGATGAAGAGGAACAGAGGGCAAGTATCAAACGGCTTGAATCGTCAGGGATTCTGATAAATACGGGAAACGATATTTACATTCATAGAGAGTACTATGAAAAGATCCAAAGTTCCTGTACAGCAGTAATGGAGGAATTCCACAGGGGCAACCCTTATGCAAAGGGCATTACTGCGGAGGAGCTGAAGAGCAGAATCAAGCATGGAATGCGCATGACTGAAATGAAGGTAACGGATACAATAATAGAGAAACTTATGGCAGATGACCTTATTGAGATGGACAGCGGATATGTAAGGAAAAAGGGATTTGCAGTAACGTATCCTGATGATTTCAGGGATATTATGAACCAGCTGGAGAATAAGATATCGGATTGCGAGGGCGGAATATCTAAACTTGATGATCTGCTTGATACCGGAATGAATCAAAAGCAGCAGACTGCAGCAATTAGTGCGCTTGCCAATGAAGGACGTATACGCAGACTTGATGCTCAGTATTATATATTCAGCCCTGATTATGAGAAGCATCTGGCGAAACTTAAGACTTTCATCGGAGCGAACGGAAGCATAACACTGGCACAGTTTAGAGATCTTATCGGTGTTTCAAGGAAACCGGCACTAGCCCTACTTGAGAGTTTTGACAACAATAGAATAACGGTAAAAAGCGGAGAAGCAAGGATAATAGTATAATTGATCGTAGGATGACCAATAACGGAGGAAGCTATGCTGAATATAGGCAGTTTAGTGGTTAACAGTCTGGATTATATCATGATTGTTGATACGAATTATAAAATTGTGTACAATACCCGCTACGACGCGATGATCAACGATGCGTCAAGAGATTACAAATCCTCGGATGTACTGAACAAATTCTATTTTGATGTCTATCCTGGACTTGACAGAAAAGAAAGCAGCATCAGACGTTGTCTGGAGACACAAAATGTAGTCATAATGAAGGAACAGAGGTACAGCGATTACAAGGGGATTGAATATGTTACCAATAATGTAACTCTGCCGTTAAAGCGGAAGGGAGTGCTGGTAGCAGCTGTTGAGCTCGCCATGGACTTTGAAGCTTCCGGTGATGTTAGTCTAGAAGACAACAATAAACGATTCGATGAATTTGTACAGCAGGTCAAAGCGGCAGCAGGTATGATAACATTTGACAGCATCCTGACAAAGAATGCCGATATGCTGGCATGCATTGAAAAATGCAAGGTCATGGCAAATGTAAACACCCCAACCCTGATATATGGTGAGACTGGCACAGGTAAAGAAATGTTTGCACAAGCTATGATAAGTTACAGCAGGATGCCAAAGAACAAAGTGGTTATCCAGAACTGTGCAGCAGTGCCGGAGAATCTAATCGAATCAATCTTATTTGGGACGGTCAAAGGTGTTTTCACCGGTGCCGAAAACAAGAGAGGATTGTTTGAAGAAGCTGACGGAGGAATAATATTCCTCGATGAGTTGAATTCTCTGCCATTCAGCGTGCAGGCAAAGCTTCTAAGAGTTTTGCAGGATGGTACTTTTATGCCGCTGGGGAGCAACAAGACCAAGCGAGTATCGGTTAAAGTAATCGGAGCGATAAATATTGATCCAATAGAGGCGATAGAAAGCAATATACTGCGAAAGGATCTGTTTTACAGGTTCTCAGGAGGGCTAGTCAGATTGCTGCCGCTGAGGGAGAGAAAAGAAGACATACAGCTTTATATGAACTATTATCTTGATTATTATTCTGATTTTTATCATAAGAATATCAAAGGAGTAGCAAAGCCCGTGCAGGATGCTTTCATGTCATATGACTGGGAGGGAAATGTTAGGGAACTGAAAAATGCCATGGAGACTATGATAGTTTCAGCAAAGATAATGATTATCTCACGGCTGATTATTTGCCATTATATCTGCATAACAGAATTTTTGATAAAGGCGGACCGGCACTTGCCGATGTCTGCACAGAACTTGCCAATATCAGCAAAGAAGATGTGATCCCGTATACGGAAATGACGGAAAAGGTAGATAGAATACTGATTAAAGAAGCTCTTGACCGAACGCGAGGCAACAAGACAAAGGCAAGTGAACTACTAGGCATACCGAGAAAGACGCTGGAATATAAAATAGAAAAGCTTAGGCTTGGAGAAAAAGTGACAATTGACAGATAATTGTCACTTTTTTTATTTGGGAAGGCGAAAAACCGCCTAAATATGATTATTTGCAAATTATTATGCATTCCGAAAACCATGAAAACTATGGAATGAGGCAGTTTGATCCCATTGGCATGTTTGTTGCTAACTATAAATACAAGAAGTTGAATATATCATTGCGCAAGATTTATTATCAACTGTAAAAACAATTGTCATCACTGGCATCGCAGAAATGCGGTGCACGAAGAAAGAAAGGAAAAGTAGCATATGGATACTATTGGCATATTGTCCTTAGCTCCTGCTCTGATAGCACTTGTGCTTGCCTTCGTAACGAGAGACGCATTGTTCTCGATACTGATAGGAGTAGTAGTCGGAGTAGTAATATCAGGACAGAATATTATTACCGGATTCACAGGGATCTTACAGTCTGCACTGGGAAATGCAGATTTCATCTGGGTACTTTCAATCGAGGTATTTATTGGTATCATGGTAGCGTACTTCCAAAAGTCTGGAGCTATTCAGGCGTTTGCATCGATGATCGATAAACACAACCTTAAGAGAAAGGGAGCAACCGGAATGGCTTGGTTGCTTGGAGTATTCATTTTCTTCTCAGATTATTTCTCACCTCTCTATGTAGGAAATGTAATGAGACCGCTGACAGATAAGGCAAAGGTTGCAAGAGAAAAACTGGCATATATCTGCGACTCAACTTCAGCACCTATCTGCTGTCTCGTACCGTTCACATCATGGGGCATTTACGTAGCCGGCCTGTGCATAGGATTTGGCGCTATAGCAGACAAAAACGCTGCTCAAAATGCAATCGTACACGCTGTACCTTACAACTTCTATTGTATAGCAGCTTTGGCACTTTGCGGACTTATTTCATTCAGAGTTATACCGGATTTCGGCCCAATGAAAAAAGCTGAAGACAGAGCCTGGAACGAAGGCAAAGTTATTGGCGACAACGCAACTCCGCTGCTCAGCAGAGAACTGGATAACATTAAACCTAAAGAAGGCATCAAACCTAGTCTGTTTGTAAACTTCCTGATGCCTGCAATAATCATCATAGGAATAACTGTTGGCACATATATTGTACTTGGCTCAGCTAAGACTCTGGAAGCTTTCGTTGTAGCAGTAGCATATCAGTTCATCACAATGCTGATCCAGAAGATGGCTAACCTCAAAGAACTGATGGATACAGCAGTTGAGGGCATCAAGAGCGTTATGAGCGCTATACTTATCCTTGCAATGGCTTACTGCATCAATGCAGTAAGTAAAGAACTGGGAACTGCAAACTACGTTATCAGCATTACAGAGAACTGGATGACTCCAGCACTAATCGTAGTTCTGACCTTCCTGATCTGTGCATTCATCTCATTCTTCACAGGAACTTCATGGGGCACATATGCAATCATGACCCCAATCGCACTGCCGCTGGCATTCTCAGCAACAGGCGGAGCAATGGGACCACTGATCTACGCAACTATCGCAGCTGTAATGAGTGGCGGATGCTTCGGCGACCACTGCTCACCTCTTTCCGATACAACAATACTTTCGTCACTTGCATCTGGCTCTGACCATATAGATCACGTTAAGACTCAGATGCCATATGCAATGGTTTCGGCTGGTATTGCCTGTGTAGGATATATAATCGTAGGTCTCACACTGTAAACAATTAACCGCAGTATAGACTATGGCACTAATGCGTGCTATTAGGTTGACGTTTAATATACAACAATGGTGCATAGCATTAAACAGGCGGCGATATTTCGCCGCCTGAAGATAAAAGACATATCAAGGAGGCTAATATAATGGTAATTGGCATTGTAAAAGAAATAAAGGAAAGCGAGTACAGAGTTGCTGCAACGCCTTCTGCTGTTGTCGAGTTTGTTAAAAAGGGTCACAAGGTCCTTATCCAGCATGATGCTGGTATAGGAAGCGGATTCTCTGATGAAGATTATGTAGAAGCTGGAGCAGAAATCTCAAACTCCGCAGATGAAGTATGGACAAAAGCAGACATGATATACAAGGTAAAGGAAATATTCCCGGAGGAATTCCATTACCTTCGTGACGATCTGATCGTATTCACATACATTCATTCGAATGCCCATCGTGAGCAGACAAACGCTCTGATGTCAAGCGGATGCACAAGCATCGCTTATGAAGATGTATCTGACGATAAAGGAGAGTGGCCGCTGCTAAGTCCAATGAGTGAACTGGCAGGTAAAGGCGGTTTTCTTGCCGCACTTCATTTTGCACAGACTATCAATGGCGGATCAGGTAAACTTTTGGCTAACGTGTGCGGTGTAGCGGCACCGATGGTAACGATCATTGGATGCGGACATTCAGGCGTGGGGGCATGCGAACTGGCGTCTGCTTTCGGGAACAGGGTAAATGTACTGGATATCAATTACGATGCAATGAAGCAGGTAAAGGCTGAGATGCCGGCAAATGTCAATTTTATGTTCTCTAACAGAACGAATCTGCTTAATTGCCTCAAAGAGACTGACGTACTGATCAACTGCATCTTGTGGCCAAAGACTAGAAAAGATCATCTGGTGAACAGAGAGGATCTGAAGCTGATGAAAAAGGGTGCAATGATAATCGATGTTGCATGTGACGATGAAGGCGCAATAGAAACATGCCGTTCGACATGTCATAAGGATCCTATCTACTATGAAGAGGGAATCATGCACTATTGTGTTGATAATATCCCATCGGCATTTGCACAGACAGCATCAACTACTCTCTGCAATGCTACTCTGCCATTTGCACTGGAAATGGCAAACAAAGGCGTAGTACAGGCACTGAAAGAAGACAAGCATTTGAGAAGAGGACTGACGACCTACAAGGGTAAGCTTACTTTGGAAGAAACAGCTAAAAAGCTGGACATTGAATATACAGATGCCCAAACGATCCTCTAATAATAATATAATAACAAACAGAAACTGGCAGTCAGCACAATAGCAGCTGCCAGTTTTTGCAACTCACTGGAAAAGCTTGTTTTGATTAGGCGAGGGAGGCATACCATGCTGATATGTTCAGATTTGATATTGAATTCTATAGATTATATTGTAATAATCGACCGAGATTTCAATATCATTTTCAATGCCAGATATGAACCCCAGGTAAATGACAAGGCTCAGTTTATTGAGAGACGGGAATATTTTAACCGAAACCTGTTTGAAATATATCCTGGAATCGATCGAAAAGAAAGTTCATTTGTCAAAAGCATCGTTTCTGGGGAGATAGTAGTAAAACGAGGTCAGTGGATAAAAGATTTCAAAGGGAAAGAACTCTGCACAGATAATATTACAATACCAATAATCAGAGAAGGCATTATTATGGGAGCCTTAGAGCTGTCAAAGGATATCACAACAGCTGAATCCTCATATAGTTCTAGGGAAGAGAAGGATTCAGCGTTTCATGAGATAGAACAGGCAATATCTGACGGATCAGAAAATATAACATTTGATAAGATACTTACCCGAAACAAGGAAATGATTTCGGCTATTGAGAAGGCAAAACTGCTGGCCGAGCTGCCTAATCCAACTTTGATATATGGGGAAACAGGGACAGGCAAGGAGTTGTTTGCACAGGCCATGATATCACAAAGCACTAAATCGCGAGCAAAAGTAGTGACTCAGAACTGCGCTGCCATCCCAGATAATCTATTTGAATCAATACTGTTTGGAACCAGCAAGGGAGCCTATACTGGAGCGGATAATAATAAGGGCCTGTTTGAAGAAGCGGACGGCGGAATTATATTCCTTGATGAGCTGAATAGCATCCCTTATGACGTGCAGGGCAAACTGCTCAGAATAATACAGGATGGGACATTTAGAAAACTGGGAAGCAATGAAGAGAAAAAGGTGAATGTAAAGATCATTGCATCAATGAATGTTGATCCTATAGAAGCGATGGAGAACAGCATTATCAGACGAGATCTGTTTTACAGGTTCAGCAGCAGTATGCTGTATATACCGGCTTTGAGAGAAAGGCAAGATGATTACGACTTATATATTGATTACTATATGACAGTATTTAATAAAATATACAACAAAAATGTATCCAAAATAGATGAAAGGCTTATGAATCTGATCCATGAGTATTCCTGGGAAGGAAATGTTCGTGAGTTTAAGCATTTTATGGAGTCCATGGTGGCCACATCTGATTCGGATACTCTTGGAATCAAAGATGTACCTAAATACATATATAACAAAGTGCGTGGAATTGAAACCGATGTTAAAGAAAGTGAGCAGAACATAATTGATGGACATCAGTTCTCTCTTGGAGCGGCACTTGAGGAAAAGGAAAAAGAATACATTACGAACGCACTTAATGCAACTTCCTGGAATATTAAGCGGGCTGGTGAACTTCTTGGAATACCAAGAACTACGCTAAATTACAGAATCGGAAAACTAGGCATCAAACGAAATGACTGATTTTCGTCTGACTTGTGCACTGAAGACGAAGTTTCGTCAATTATTTCGGGGCAAGTTCAAAAAACTGTTGAAATTTCAAGGAATACGCATTGGCATATTAGTTGCAATCCATATTTGCAGGTAATTGGTCAATGATTTTTAGAGGTGAGAAAGATGGTGAATCAGCTATATCCAAGAGTTGAGATCAATCTGCAGTACCTGAAAGAAAACGTGGCTGAAATTGTGAGACAGGCAGATGAATGCGGCATTGAAATTGCCGGAGTCATCAAAGGTACAACAGGAATTCCGCAATGTGCAAAGATGTTTGAAGAGGGAGGAGCAAAAATGATTGCGTCGTCCAGACTGGAACAGTTAGAAGACGTAAGAAATTTTGGTGTCAGGTTACCGCTTATGCTATTGCGAGTACCGATGATAAGTGAGATACCTGAAGTTGTAAGATTGGCGGATATAAGTCTAAACAGCGAAATAAGCGTTATGCGGGAAATCAACGAAGAAGCAGGCAGGCAGGGGAAGACGCATAAAGTGATAATCATGGCAGACTTGGGTGATCTTCGAGAAGGCTTTTGGGACAAAAATGAAATGACAGAAGCAGCAGCAATCGTTGAGAATGAGCTAAAGTATCTTGACCTAGCTGGCGTTGGAACCAATCTTGGGTGCTACGGATCAGTTGAAGCTACTGTTGAAAAACTTGATGAACTCGTATCCGTTGTCGAAGGGATTGAGGCAAGGATAGGAAGAAGACTTGAGTACATTTCTGGAGGAGCAACAACCAGCCTTCCAAGGATTTTTGAAAAGAGTATGCCTGCAAGGATAAATCAGCTGAGAGTTGGCGAAGGAATATTGCAGGCAAAAGATCTTGAGATTTTCTTTGGATGTAACATGAGTTATATGCACCAGGATGTATATACGCTCAAGGCGGAAGTGATAGAGGTAAAGGACAAGCCGACTTATCCTGTGGGGAACCTTACTCACGACGCCTTTGGTCAGAAACCTGTATATGTGGACAGAGGTATCAGGAGAAGAGCTCTGGTTGGCATGGGGAGAGTCGACTACGGCAGCATCAGTGAGATATTTCCGAAGGATGATGATATCAAAATCATTGGAGCTTCTAGTGACCACACTATCCTTGATGTGGAGGATTCAGATCGTGATTTAAAGCCTGGAGATGTAGTGCCGTTTGATATCAACTATGCTTCAATGGTTTATGTCACAAACTGCCGCAATGTGCAGATTGTATTTGTCTAGGAAGAAAGCTCCACCGATTGAATCTGAGACCAAATAATTACCGCAGAACATGCAAATGCTTATTAGAAAGGAGAGTACAGATGTATTGAAGAATACATCGTACAAGGTAATTGTTATGAAAGTTGCAGTTTTAGGGTCAGGAAACGGTGGCCATGCAGTAGCGTTTGAGTGGGCAAGAGCAGGTCACGATGTTTACATGTATGATTTTGATGACTTTACGGCAAACATTAAGGCAATTAGTGAAAATGGCGGTATCACAGCGGAAGGAGATATGACTGGCTTCCAGAAAATCGCATACGCCGGACATGACATTGAGAAGGTGGTGTGCGGAGCAGAAATTATCTTTGTTGTAGCCCCTGGAAACGCCGCCGTGCCATTTGCAGAAAAATGCAAACCATTTCTGAAAGCCGGGCAGATTGTAGTCATATGCCCAGGGTCATGCTTCGGATCTCTGGAATTTAAGTTCGAATTGGGTATGGCAATAGGTGATGACGATATCATTATCGCAGAGACGTCAACGTTGCCGTATGCGGCGCGTGTTGCTGCGCCAGGCAAGGTTACTATCCCGAACCGGCTGAAAGGCGGATACTATGTGGCTGCGGTACCAAGCCGCGACACGGCAAAGGTATATGAAATTATGAAGAAAGTATATACCAACATTGAACCAGCAGAAAACATAATCAAAACCAGCCTTCAGAATGCAAATCCGGTCATTCATCCGGCAATAATGCTGTCAAATTTGTCGAAGGTGGATAAAAAAGAGAAATGGGAATTCTATCGAGACGGGGTAACTGCTGGAGTAGGACGCATAATAAAAGCAGTAGACGATGACAGAGTGGCGATAGGCAAGGCATATGGCGCTGAGATAATACCTGATCCTGAACTTGGCATGACACAGGGATATATGTTCAATGCGACATATGATGTAGGATATGAAAAAGCACCGGGATTCGCTGGGATACTTGCACCAACTACGACGGACCATAGATATTTCAATGAAGACATCAATGGCCTGTGCCTTTGGGAAGAGATGGCTGAGTATGCTGGAGTCAGCCACCATGCAATCACGACGGTAATAGACATGGCATCAATAGTAAACAGCAAGGATTTCCGTGCAATAAAAACCAAAACCATGGATTCGCTTGGATTTTCGAGATATTCTCTAGAAGAACTAAATAAGGTTCTCTAATGACAGCAGGCTGCCCTCGGCGGGCAGCTGTTTTTCTATGTTATGATTTCTTGCGCCATTTCGAGGAGAGGAAAGTGAATATGTCTGATGGCAGCTGGCAGATGATCATGGAACATATAATAAGCAGTATCCCGATGATCTCCTTATGGGTAAGGGTTTCACCTAGTATCAGCACGCCGCCAAGGGCTCCAAATACTGATTCAAGACTCATGAGCAAAGCCGCAATGGTGGGGTCGGTATGCTCCTGCGCGGTATACTGCAGAACATAGCATACTCCAATGCCAAGGACGCCTGCAAACAGAATGCTGCCGGAACATGCAACCAGCTGTGAAATTGATGGATGCTCAATAATTAAGGCCAGTATTCCGCAGTATATCGAACCGAAGAAGAACTCAGCGCAGGCAAGATAGATGCCTCTATAGATATTTACGAATTTTGAAACCAATTGTATGTGCAAGGCGGAGAAAAAAGCGCTAAGAAGTATCATGCCATCTCCGAAACTGAGCAGCATGCTTCCCTTAGCGCATAGTTCATAGAGGCCGGCTACGGCGAGCATTATGCCAACCCAGATCAATGCACTCGTTTTTTTATGGAATATAAGTAATCCAAGTACTGGAACTAAGACTATGTATAATGCACTTAAAAAACTTGCCTTACTTGCTGTGGTGTATATCAGCCCTAATTGTACAAGCGCTGAACCTGTCACATTTACAATGCCGCAGCCGCAGGCAATCAGCAGAAATCTGCCCGATATTTTGAAATCATCGCTAGCAGCATCATTGCTGAAATTCCCAGAAACCTTGCTGCGTGCCCTCAAGATCATTATGACACAGAAAATAAAGATCGTGCCTAATGCAGTTCTGGCAGACATGAATGTAAACGGGCCGATCATATTGGCAACAATCTTTTGGAAAATGTAGTTGGCACCCCATATCATTGCGGCAATAATGAGCATTATATTGGAAATCATTAACATGTTGTGCTGCTTTTTCATAGTGGCCTCCTTTTAATAAAAATAATACTGCAATTATAATGCCAATTAATAAGCGGTGAATAATCACAGTTGTGATTGCAAACCGACAGTTTTTTGTCGGTAAAAGAGCACACTGCCCGTAAAATGCTACAATTTTAGCCATTTCAGATGGCATGATATTTGCTTAATTATATACTTAGATTTATAGGAAGGAGGATGGTGCATATGGCAATCTTAAAGGATAAAAAGGCTATTATCATTGGAGACAGAGACGGCATACCTGGGCAGGCTATTGCTGAATGCGCAGTATCAGCTGGTGCGGAAGTAGTTTTCTCATCAACTGAATGCTTTGTTTGAACTGCAGCCGGAGCAATGGACTTGGAGAATCAGAAAAGAGTAAAAGAATATGCGGACCAGTATGGAGCTGATAACGTAGTAGTACTGTTAGGTGCTGCTGAAGGTGAAGCTGCAGGACTGGCTGCCGAAACTGTTACTCTTGGAGATCCTACATTTGCAGGCCCTCTGGCAGGAGTTTCGTTGAAACTCGCGGTATACCATATCTGCGAACCTGAAGTCAAAGCTGAGATAGATCCGACTGTGTACGACGAACAGATAAGCATGATGGAAATGGTACTGGATGTCGACGACATCTGCAGTGAAATGAATGCAATAAGAGAACAACTATAAATCGATTTATTTTGCGCGGAGGCATATGGCCATAAGCCTCCGCAATATCAGAAATAATAAAGAGGAATATCAATGAAAAAATATGATGTAGTGATCATCGGCGGAGGCCCGGCAGGTTTGGCAGCAGGTCTTTACGCTGGGAGAGCCAAGTTGAAAACTTTGGTGTTGGAAAAGCAAAAGCTTGGAGGGCAGATAGTAATCACGGCAGAGATAGACAACTATCCCGGAGCCATTGACGGAGAATCTGGTCCTTCGTTGATTGATAGAATGACAGATCAAGCCAGAAAGTTCGGCGTTGAGATCATGGAAGATACAATAACTGAGGTAGATTTTGACGGAGAAACTAAGATATTAAGAAGTGCCAGAGAAGAATATGGGGCAAAAGCTGTTATTGTTGCAGCGGGAGCTGATCCAGTTAAGATCGGATGTCCAGGGGAAAAGGAACTTGCCGGAAAAGGGGTTTCATACTGTGCTACCTGTGATGCAGCTTTCTTCGAGGATATGAGCGTGTTCGTTGTCGGCGGAGGAGATGCCGCAGTTGAAGAGGCGATATACCTGACAAAGTTTGCAAGAGATGTCACCATAATACACAGGCGTGATGAACTCAGGGCGGCAAAATCAATACAGGAGAAAGCTTTCAGCAATGATAAGATCCACTTCATGTGGAATTCTGTTGTTACAGCCATAACAGGCGATGGAATTGCCGAATCGATGACCATAAAAGATACGGTGACCGGGGAGGAACGTCAGGTGGACGCCAACGAGGAAGATGGGGTTCTTGGAATATTCGTTTTCATTGGGTTTAAACCACATTCGGAACTCTTTGAAGGTAAATTGAACATGGAAAAAGGATACATCATTACTGATGATGATATGAAGACCAATGTTAAAGGCGTATTTGCCGCGGGAGATATCAGAAAGAAGAGCCTGAGACAAGTAGTGACAGCCGCTGCTGACGGCGCAATAGCTGCAGTTCAGGCTGGTAAATATATTGAAGAGATGTTAAAGTAAAAACAGGTAACAGGAGGAAAATGAAATGATTGAGCTGGATAAGAATAATTTTGAAGAAGAGATATTAAAGGGCAGCGGAATTACCGTCGTTGATTTCTTTGGTGACGGATGCGTTCCGTGTCAGGCGCTTATGCCGCACATCCATGAGATGGCTGATCAGTTCGGCGATAAAATTAAGTTTGCGTCACTGAATACAACACATGCAAGAAGGGTTGCAATCGGGCAAAAGGTTATGGGGCTTCCTGTAATTGCAATATACAAGGACGGAGAAAAAATAGATGAGTTGGTAAAAGACGATGCCACTCCTGATGCAGTTAAAGCAATGATTGAAAAATACTATAATTCACTATAATAGAGGTATTGAAAATGGGCGATTATGCAGTAATAAAAGGTTCAAGCTATATTCTGGCTCATGTGCCTGATGTGCTTATCAACAGTGGCAGCACGCAGCTGACTGAGAAGATAGTAAATCCTGAATCAGAGTACCTTGCAGCACTAAGGGATCATATCAGGTCATATGACGATGTGCTTGCATATCCTCCGAATCAGGTATATATTGGCAATCTTTCTAACCGAGAACTTTCTGACATGGAATTCCCTTGGTTCGGTACCAAAGCGGCACATCCGGCGCGAGAAGGAAAGTTTGGCGAGATAATGCCCCAGGATGAATTTTACGGGCTTATGCAAATTAGTGACGTATTTGATTTGGTTGAACTTGACAAGGAATTTGCGGCAGGCGTTAAGGAGAAACTTGAGAGGCGCAGTATGTTCTCTCAGGAGCAATTAGACATTCTGGATAAGAATTCGGAAAATGATGCACAATTCCTGTCTGAACTGGTAAACTGCGAAGGCGCATCTGGACTGTACAGCAATGGCGTTCTGGTCGGTGCCGTCAAAAAAGCACATGATATTGATGTAAACCTGAGCTCTCATGTTATGCTGGAAAACATAGCAAACAAAGCGTCAGGAGTGCTGTCGCTCATGAATCTCGTCAAGGTGACAGGGATAGATAAAAACTCTATTGAGTATGTGATAGACTGCTCAGAGGAAGCCTGCGGCGATATGAATCAGCGTGGAGGCGGCAACTTTGCAAAGGCAGCCGCAGAAACCGCAGGAATTACAAATGCTACGGGCTCAGATGTCAGAGGCTTCTGCGCCGGTCCAGCCCACTCGATCATTGAGGCGGCTTCGCTGGTCAAGGCTGGCACTTACAAAACTGTTGTAGTATTTGCAGGCGGATGCACCGCAAAACTAGGAATGAATGGAAAAGATCACGTCAAGAAATCAATGCCTTTACTGGAAGATTGCCTTGGCGGTTTTGCTGTGCTCATTGGAGAAAACGATGCAATCAGCCCCGAGATCAGGAATGACATAGTGGGCAGACATACCGTTGGAACGGGTTCATCACCTCAGGCGGTCATCAGTTCATTGGTAACAGACCCGCTGGACCGTGCAGGCATGAAAATCACCGACATAGATAAGTATGCTCCGGAACTTCAGAACCCAGACATTACCAAGCCTGCAGGCGCCGGCGACGTGCCTGAGGCAAACTTCAAGATGATAGGCGCACTGGGAGTAAAATTGGGACAGCTGGAACGTTCACAGCTGAACGATTTCATCAGAGATCACGGGATGAAAGGCTGGGCACCTACACAGGGGCATATTCCTTCAGGAGTTCCATATCTTGGTACTGCAAGGGAAGATATAATGAATGGCACTATAAAGCGTGCCATGATAATAGGCAAGGGAAGCCTTTTCCTTGGACGTATGACGAATCAATTCGATGGAGTCTCATTTGTTATAGAACAAAATCATCACCTGGCATCAGACAAGCAGGCTGGTGACGATAAGCTTAACATTAATGCGGCAGAAAATGCTTGCTGCAAGGCAGTTTCAGCAGAAGCGGACAGCGGTGTCGTAATGTCAAAGGGCGGAGCAGCGCCTTTGATAGGAGTGGCTGCACCAGGTACTGAACTGGGATTGGAAGAAATGCGACTGGGTATTGAAAAAGCTTGCAGAATGGGGTATAACGCCATTCTAATAGAAGACTCGGATCCTCATAAAGCAATGGAGAGAATGCTTAAGGCAGGCGATATCGATGGTGCAGTTACCATGCATTATCCATTCCCGATAGGTGTATCAACAGTGGGAAGAGTCATTACCCCAAGCCGTGGAAAAGAAATGTTCCTTGCAACGACTACAGGAACAATGTCAACGGATAGAACATGCGGCATGGTACTGAATGCCATTAACGGCATAATAGCAGCCAAGGCTTCAGGCGTATGTAATCCGACGGTTGGCATAGCTAATGTGGATGGAGCAAGACAGGCTGAAAAGGCTTTGAAGAAACTCAGTGAAAATGGCTACGGGATAAATTTTGCATCATCAGAGAGAGCCGACGGCGGAATCGTCATGAGAGGCAATGATCTGCTTGCGGCAACAGCCGACGTAATGGTAATGGACCCGCTTACAGGGAATTTGATGATGAAACTGTTCTCGGCATTTACGACCGGCGGAGGATACGAATCTACAGGTTTTGGCTATGGACCTGGTATTGGAGAAGACTATGGGCAGGTGATCTCAATCATTTCAAGAGCTTCAGGTGCTCCTGTTATTGCCAATGCAATTGCATATACATCCGAGATGATTTCAAACGGAATGCTTGAAGTCGCAAAGAATGAATATAGTAAGGCAAGAAGAGCAGGTCTTGATGGTATTTTGGATGGACTCAGCGGTAAGCTGTCCTCCAAAGAGACGAAATCAGATGCCCCATCTGCAGATGCTCCGGCAAAGGAAGTTGTGACATACGAGATCCACGGGATAGAAGTAACGGAACTTGATGAAGCAACAGCAGTTCTGGCAAAGGCAGGAATATATGCTGAAACCGGAATGGGATGTACGGGACCAGTCATTTTAGTAAACGACAGGAATGGCGAAAACGCCAGAAACATTTTAAAGGAAAACAATTATATCGATTGATTTGGAAATGGCGAGAAGAAAATGGAAAGGATCAGCAGAGGCATTCTTGGATATGGAGTCGGCTTTATTGGGCAGGCATCGATATACAACTGTGTAACAACATACTTTGTGGTTTACATGACTAACTGTGTTGGCATTAAATCATCTCTGGCTGGAACGATAATGGCAGTGGCACTTTTTATAGAAGTCATAGCAGGTATGGCTGTTGGAAACTATTCCGATCAGTGTACCTCTAAACTTGGCAAAAGGCGCCCCTTCATTCTTGCGGCCACGATTGCAATGCCGATTATAATGGTGCTTATGTTTACAACGATTAAGGCATCGGCAGGGCTGACGTTCTGCTACTATCTGATCATAAGTATTTTCTTCCGCATGACATTTTCAACATTTGAAATACCAAACAATGCTTTCGGAGCAGAGATTGCAAGAGGTTACGACGAGCGGACTATCTTAAGGACAACATCAAGGGTGTTTTCAATAATAGGCAGCTTCATCGCTTTCGTAGCACCACTTTGGATACAGGGGATGTTTCACAACGACTTGGCAAAATCCTGGCAGATAACGGGAATCGCCCTTTCTGCCGTTTGCTTTGCCAGCTGGATGACATGCTTTACGATGACTAAGGGTTATTCAGCACCCGCAGAAGAAAGGAAATCATCAGGAAAACATGGAATGGCTTCGGGTATAGTTAAGGACTATATCGAATTGTGCAAACTTAGATCTATGAGACTGCTTATCATTTATAAAGCGGCATTTTCATGCGGATATTCATTGTATAATTTCGCTATGATATATTACCTTAAATATAACGTAGGCATTGAGAACAAGGTGATCTCGTATCTGTTTTATGTAACCATAGCGGTATTTATTATCGCGACGCCGTTTGCGAATAAATCGGCTCTGAAGGTCGGAAAGAGCAGACAGCAGTTTGCAATGCTGGCGCTGTCCGGCGGAGCGGCTTTGATAATCTTCTTTGCCGGGAAAAATACTGTGGCTGGGGCCGCAGCGTATGTAATAGTGTTTTCTCTTATGCAGACAACATTCTGGCAGCTTAGTCCGTCAATATTCTATGATATCGTAGAGGTTGATGAATTCGTATACGGCAAACGCAGGGCGGGCGACATTGTATCGCTTGTATCTGTGCTTGGAACACTGATTTCGGCAATTATCGTACAGCTCTTTGGCATACTTCTGGAGAATTCCGGCTTCGACAGCACTCTGGTTCAGCAGCCCGGCTCAGCCCAGATGTTTCTTACGGTTTCATATATACTGATTCCGGGTATATGCCTCATCATAGGAGCGATTTCATTAAAGAAGTTCCCAATCAACAAGGTAACTTTTGATATTCTCACAGACGCAGTCAGAAAAAAGAGAGAGGGACACGACTATTCAGAGTATAATGAAGTTATAAGCAAAATGATATAAATGGAGGTAGCAATGGAAATCAACAAAATCAATGCAATGGGAAAACAATGTCCAATACCTGTGGTACTGACAGGCAAGGCGATTGCAGCAATGAAAGACGAGGGCGAGGTTGAAGTCATGGTCGACAACCAGACGGCGGTCGGCAATCTCCAGAGGCTGGCGGAGCGGATAGGCGCGGGCTTTGCGGCAGAAGGCCAGGACAAGGAATTCAAGGTGACGATCAAAGTGACCAAAGACAGCATTGCCAAGGCTGCGCCGATAGGCAGCGGTCAGGATCAAAGCTTTACAGATGGATTAGCGGCCTGCGGACCTAAGGCAGAGAGACGCGATATCGTAGTGTTTGAGAAGAACGTAATGGGATCCGGCAGCGACGAACTTGGCGCGATTTTGATCAAAGGTTTCATCTACGCGCTGAGTCAGCTGGACAAAGCCCCTGCAGCATGCATTTTCTACAATTCAGGAGCAAAACTTACTGCTGAAGGGTCAGAATCCCTGGAGGATCTAAAGGCTTTGGCGGAGAGCGGAACTGATATAATGACATGCGGCACATGTGTCGATTTCTATGGACTGAAGGGAAAAGTTGCCGTTGGCAGGACTACCAATATGTATGAGATAGTTGAGACGATGGATGGTGCGGATAAGATAATCAAACCATGAGGCATTTATGAGAGAAAAAGAAGAAAAAATCCTGATTACGTTTAAATCGTTTACAGATGCGGTGGCATTCGAAAAGGCACTCAAGGGAAGAAAAATTCCAGGGCGGCTGGTACCTGTGCCAAGAGAGATAAGCGCAAGCTGCGGACAATGCTGGATCAGCCCTATTATGTGGGAATCTAAGGTCCAGGAAATAATATCAGAGGACGGTCTTTCCGTCGAGGCTCAGTATCACATGAAAATGGTGTAGCTGATCGATATCTGCTTGAGAAAGGAGCTGCTCATGGAAAACAAACCAAAAATTGCAATCTTGAGGTGGGAGCAGGGCAAAGTCCCGGAAGGGCTAATGCAGCTGGAATCAATGCCTGGCAACAGCACTAATACTGACTCGTATCCGTTCGAAGTCAAACTGGTTGAAGTAAAAGGAGCTTGTGTTGAAACCGTAATTACTCATCCAAGTGAAAAACTTCTTGAGGACATGATTGCCCTTTCTAAGGAATTGCAGGAAGATGGTATAGAAGCAATTACAACAAGCTGTGGATTTAATGCAATATTTCAGAAGAGAATGGCGGACGCTCTGAAAATTCCGGTGTTTACATCATCGCTTCTTCAGGTGCCTTTCGTACAGAATATTATTGGCAGGAACCGCAGCGTGGGAATAGTGACTGCAAATAAGTCGTCACTCACAAAACAGCATTTTGAAGCCTGCGGCATTGACGACAGCATAAAAACTGTAGTCATGGGTTTGGAGAACGCGAAAGAATGGAGCAAGATTTTTGATGAGCCTGATAAGAAGTTTGACATCGTTGCAGTTGGTGAGGAGATCCTTGGCGTGGCAAAAGAAGGCCATAGGCAGAACCCGGACATGGGGGCCATTGTTCTTGAATGCACAGATCTTCCGCCATATGCACGCCGCATAAGCGAAGCTACTGGTTTGCCGGTCTTTGACTTCAATTCAATGATTTCATATATCGCGATTTCATTAGGCGTTTTGAAAATCTACTGATTGCTAATGTGACAAAAAACTGGCGCTTCGTCAGTAATATTTCAGCATACTGAGTGGCGACTTTAACCACTCAGTTTTCTGTATTTGGTTAGCTGTTCAGTATAGAAATTATCAATAGGAGACGCTGATATATTCAGTTTCGCGAATGAGCAGCAGGAGAGTTGAAAATGGCAGACTTGAAAAACTTTATTAACGGAACAATAGACTACGTGCTGGTAGTCAACAGTGAATTCCGCATCATATACAATTCTCGCTATGATAAGGATATGGGAAGCAAACGTCCTGATCTATCGAGACAGCAATATCTCTTTGATATGTATCCGTCATTAAATGTGAGCAATAGTTCCATTGCAAGAACGATGTCCACTGGAGAGGTAATAGTAAATGATGCACAGGAATTCGCCGATTCTGAGGGACGAATTTTTGTGACTCAGAACATGACATTCCCATTATATAAAAATGGCCGTATATCAGGAGTCGTTGAACTTACCAAGGATCTTACTGATCTGGAACATGTAAAATACCGTGAGAAGTATCTGAACAAAATAGCTGAAGAAGACAGTTTCATCCCTAGCAGGGACAAAGACGAGAAAATCACATTTGATGACATTCTCACGCTGGATGACGAAATGCTGAAAGCAATAGATCAGGCTAAGTTATATGCAACACACAGCAATCCGACATTGATATACGGTGAAACTGGAACAGGCAAAGAACTCTTTGCTCAAGCCATGATCAACTATGCGTCCATGCCAAAGCAGAAGATAGTAGTACAAAACTGCGCGGCCGTGCCGGACGCGCTAATGGAATCCATCCTTTTCGGTTCGACTAGAGGATCTTTCACAGGGGCGGAGAACAAAAAAGGGCTTTTTGAAGAAGCCGATGGCGGGATATTTTTCCTTGATGAGCTGAATGCAATGCCGTATGAGGTCCAGGGAAAACTTCTCAGAGTCCTTCAGGATGGCACATTTCGGCCAATTGGGTCAAACAGGGAAAAGCGTGTCAACGTAAAGATTATTGCAGCAATGAATGTCGACCCTATTGAAGCCATGGAGAAGAAAATACTGAGAAACGATCTGTTTTACAGACTATCCAGCAGCATGATATATTTGCCGCCTCTGAGAGACAGAAAGGATGACATCGAATACATTACTGATAATTATATTGAATACTATAACAACATCTACGGAAAACATGTCGAAGGGATATCTGAATCTCTGCGGAAGCTATTCCTTGATTACTCATGGGAAGGTAACGTTCGCGAACTGAAGCACGTGATTGAATCCATGGTCAGCATATCCAAAGATGCCATTATTGATGTTGATCAGATACCGTTATATCTCCATAAAAAAATGGAGGGAGCAGGGAGTATCGCAAATGTAAAAGCGGGTAGAGAATCAGGAGAAGAGAGAAGTGAAACTGAGGACGCTGCCGGCAACGAACTGATATTTGATTTCGGCAGCGGCAAAGTGGAACTTAAAACGGCGATGGACGCGGTGGAAAAGAAAATCATAGAAGCGACTCTTGTCAGAGTTGGCGGAAATAAGACCAAAGCCGGAGAAATACTTGGAATTCCAAGGCAGACACTGAAGTATAAGATGGATAAGCTGGGAATCAGTGATTTAGGAGAATAGTTATGGAATTTAAACAACTTGAGGCCTTTGTAAACGTGGTAAAATATAAGAGCTTTTCCAAGGCGGCGGAAGCGACATTCCTAACACAGCCAACAGTGAGCGCACATGTGAGTTCGCTGGAAAAGGAACTTGGGGTGGTTTTGATCGACAGACTTGGAAGAGAGTCGCGTACAACCAAGGAAGGAAGACTTTTCTATAAATATGCCATAGATATTCTAAACACCAGAGACAAGGCAAACCTTGCATTAAAGAGTGAAAAGAATAATATTTCAGGTACTATTGAGATCCAGGCGTCAAGCATACCGGGACAGTATCTGCTGCCGAAACTGATGGCTGGATTCAGAAGAGATCATGAACTGGTGAATTTTGATCTTGAACAGTCGGACAGCAGAAATGTTATCAGCAATATTGCATCGCAGACGGGTGAACTCGGGTTTACGGGGTATTATGGAAACTGCGGACTGGCTTATGATTTTCTCTGTAGAGATAAAAGTGTTGTTATCACACCTGAGACGCCTAAATATCTAGAACTATGGAAGCAGAAAAGTCAGCTCGACATAATAGACATTGCTGACGAATCCTTCATTTGGAGAGAAGAAGGATCTGCTACAAGGAAAACGCTTGAGGATAAATGTGCGGTTAAGGGTATCAGGATCAAATCAGTTGCCACTATCAACAGTATTGAGGCAATCAAAATGTCTGTTGCTCAGGGACTGGGAATATCGGTCTTGTCGGAAATGGCCGCAGATATTCATTCTGAAAACCGAGGATATTTAATCTTCAATATAGGCGACAGCACACTGGACAGAGAGTTCTACATGACATATCAAAAGAATGTTTGCCTGTCTCCTGCAGCCTCAGCGTTCAGAAAATACGTACTGGAGACAATGCAAGGATAATTGGCGCTGCAATAGAGAATATCAATCGCAGAGACAGTGAGTATCATTATTTACAGTTTGAATAGCCATCCCCGTTAAATAAAATATAGGTAAGAATATTTTACAATGGGGGAGGAATCTTTTATGGATAAAAATCATGAGATGTGGAGCAGTCTGGGCATGGATCTGGACACCCACGACAAACTGTGTGCAGTATTGCCGGAAGCCTTTGGCAATGTGTTCTTATCACAGGAAAACATTCCTGAAGGAATGGACTATTTCTACACTGTTGCAGCTGACATACACGGACTAAGGCCGGCAGAGCTGATTGAAGCGCAGAAGCAGGGCCGCAAAGTATTTGGTACCTTCTGTGTATTCGTACCGGATGAGGTGATCATTGCAGCTGATGCTATAGTTACGGGACTCTGTGGCGGCTCACAGTTCTGGGTGCCAGACGGAGAAAAAGTATTGCCTGCCAATACATGCCCTCTGATCAAGGCATCTGTAGGAGCCAGACTTGGCAAAACCTGTCCGTTCTTTAGGATCGCCGATATGTATGTCGGTGAGACGACCTGCGATGGCAAGAAAAAAGCATACGAGATCTTAAGCGAAGATGTGCCGATGCATATCATGAACCTACCGCAAAGCAAGAGGGAGAAAGACCTGAAGGCGTGGAGCGATGAAGTTTCGGATTTTGTTTCGGTAGTTGAGAAATTCACTGGCAATGAAATCACTGTCGACAAGCTCAATGCAGCGATAGACATTATGAACAACAAGCGCAGAGCACTTGCAAGACTTTATGAGTGCAGAAAGAGTCAGTGCCTCCCAATCAGCGGCAGGGATGTTCTGCTGATAATGCAGATTGCATTCTTTGATGATCCTCAGCGCCTTGCTGATGTGGTCAATAAACTGTGCGATGAGCTGGAGCAGCGTATCAGAGACGGAGTATCAGTAGTATCTGATAAAGCACCTAGAATCCTTATTACAGGCACTCCAATGGCAGTACCTAACTGGAAGCTGCACAGCATTATTGAATCACTCGGAGCAGCAGTTGTATGCGAAGAAAACTGCACAGGCACCAGATACTTTACCGGAGAGGTGAAGAGCGGGAACAAGACTATGGAAGAAGCAGTTGATGCACTTGCTGACAGATATTTTTCTAATGTAAATTGTGCATGTTTTACTCCTAATCATGGCAGGATCGATGATATAATAAGACTGGCTGAAGAATATCATGTTGACGGAGTTATCGATGTCAATCTGAAGTTCTGCAATCTCTATGATACCGAAGGATACTTTGTTGAAAAGGCACTTAAGGAAAAGAATATCCCGGTGATGGGTATTGAGACAGACTATAACGATAACGATTCAGAACAGCTTAGAACTAGAATCGAGGCTTTTCTGGAAATGATCAGAAAGAAATAATGAAAAGCAATTACTATTTTGTTCTTTTTGAAAACCACGAGCAGGCACTGCTGCTGAGAAGAAAACTGAAGGAGATCGGATACATCGCACAGATATCACCAACTCCCCGTGAGGCAAGTCATTGCTGCGGAGTGTCTTTGATGATACCTGAGGCAGATTATCCGGCACTTGAAGATTTCTTCAGGGAAAGCAGAAAATCATACAAGTCGATTTGCAAACTGGAAAAAGACTTTGATGCTGCCAAGGATAAATACTGTTAATTATTAAGGAGCGAGTCATGAGAAAAGTATATATGGATAACAGCAGTACGTCATTCCCTAAAGCTCCCGGCCTGGGAGAAGCAATGGGTGAATTCATCAACCGCAGCGGCTGCAATGTTGGCCGCGGCGGCTATGAGATGGCATACGAGGTAGGCGTTAAGGTGCTTGAGACTCGCGAGCTTATCAGCGATCTATTCGGACTGAAAAACGCGGAGAATGTGGTATTCACGTCAAACGTTACGGCGGGCATCAACTATGTAGTTCAGGGTCTGCTGCACGATGGAGATCACGTTATCATTTCCGCCATGGAGCATAACGCCGTGGCAAGGGCGGTTGAAGGCATCAAAGCAAAAGGCGTGACGGTTTCCGTGGCAAAATGCACGGCTGACGGCAGACTTGACCTGGAGGATTTTGAGAGTCAGTTCAGACCAAATACTAAGCTGGTGCTTATGCTTCACGCGTCCAATGTCAGCGGCACGATAATCGATGCTGAGGCGGTTGGCGCGATCTGCCGATCAAAAGGCGTGTTTTTTGTTCTTGATGCGGCACAGTCCGCCGGAGTCATACCTATAGACTTCAGCAAAATGAACCTTTCGGCGCTTTGCATAACCGGACATAAAGGACTCCTAGGACCTCAGGGTATTGGCGCGCTGCTTATGACCGATGAATTCGCGGATGAAATGGATCCGGTTGTTTTCGGCGGTACAGGCAGCCGTTCTGACGAACTTACCATGCCGGACTTTCTGCCGGACAAATTCGAGGCGGGGACGCTGAATCTCCCGGGGATCATCGGCCTGAAAGCATCAATTGAGTACATTGAAAGCCAGGGCATCGACAAGATCCATGCGCACGAAGCCGGACTGACGGAGCGTTTCATCAGCGGCGTTAGAGAATTGCCTGGCGTCAGGATACCTGGACCAGCGGACATCAGTCAGCGCCTTGGAGTTGTATCTTTGGATTTTGAAGACATCGACAACGCAGAGGTCGCGTATCTGCTGGATGCGGAATTTGGGATAATGACCAGATGCGGGCTGCAGTGTGCGCCGCTGGCCCACAAGACACTGGGGACTTTCCCTCAGGGCACGGTAAGATTTTCCTTCGGGTATTTCAATACTGAAGAGGAAGTCGACTACGCCGTGGATGCAGTAAGGCAGATACTGAAGAAACAGTGATGCTGCGGGAAGTACATGGCAGCATTAAATAAAGAACTGAAGGGAACACTTTGACTTTGAAAGTTGAGGTGTTCCTTTTTATTGCCGAGTTTGATCTTTTGGATTACTAAAAAGATTTTTTTATGCTGCCAATAGTAATTAAATATAATAAAAACAAGGAACGTATACGCACTATTTATCATATTAGTCATTAATATCCAGCGATTTTATAAAAAAGTATGTAATATATATGCATTAGTATGCCATATGCTGCATATAGAAAACGTTGAAATTTAAACGATAATTCGCCGAAATTAGCTGCCTGCATATTGACTAATTATTAAAAATAATGTATAATAACCTTAATGAATTGATAGGAGGAGAGAATGACGACATATCTTTGCGATTACGAAAATGTTCAGGATTTAACATTGATTAAAGAAATATGTAATGGAGATAAATTGGTGATTATTTTTACGGGGGCAGCTGGAATAAAACTGAGACAACTTGACCATTTGAAAAAAATAGGCGTAGAAGTTGAATTCATAGAAGTGACTCCAGGAAACAATGCCCTTGACTTCCAGTTGGATTTATTTCTCGGGTATTTGATTGGAAAAGGTACTGAAAGTAGGTATGTTATTATAAGTTACGACAGTGGGTTTGCATATGCTGCAGATTTCGCAGCTAAATTAGGAGCATCTGTTACTTTGCTTCCGTCAAAGAAGCCAAACCAGCAGTACCAGAAGAAAGATCAATCAAAAGTGAAAATTGATTCGCCTGAAAAAGTTTCCCCGCAAAGCGAAATTAAAAAAAAGGATGTGAAAATTGTCAAATCAATACGTGCATTTAATAACAAACTGAATCATAAGTTGTTGAAAAACGCGGATGCCGATTAATCGGCAGATTGGAGGATGAAGAATGAGACAAAAGGATTTTTTTAAGGAACCTGTAAATGGTTTTGGCTTTGAATTTTTCCATGATCTTACCAAGGATGGAAAACTTGCACTTACTAAAAACACTTTCCCACAGGCTTTTTTCCCAGTAGTTGCAATCTTTGCAGAAGATTGTAATTTCAATCTGAACAAAATTCAATCTTGCAACGGTAAATTAATGATTGAGGGACGATATAAGGGGGTCGAAAACAAATTGTATATGCGATATCCGTATCGCGATAATATTGCTTTTGTAGTCGCAAACATTAATTTTATTCATCAGAGACAAGGAAACATGACGCAACTTTATACGGTACTAAAAAAAATCTGTAGGACATACAGCCTCGGCGGAATCAAGATTGAGTCTGCGTTGTCAGAGGAGATGATCAACTGGTGCCACAAGAATGGATTTGTATTGCCGCCAGGAGGAGAATACGACTATTACGAAAAGAAACTTATTGAAAATAGTGAGATCCATTATTATTAATATAGGGCAGAAGAATAAGAAATCATCATAAGACGATTTGCTGTAATAAAAGGGCTGTTGGTTGCAACAGCCCTTTTAAGTATGTACCATTTTTGACCCATCAGCCATGATACTATATCGATATAAAAGGAGGATGGAAGGATGTTGTTTTTTAAAGTTATTGGTACAATGAATAATATAAAACCACTTGAAAATGACTTGAATGCTAAAAGAAATTTCGCGTACACATTGAAGCCTGTTTCGGAAATGTACTACTATAAATCTAATAAGGACGCATATTTTTTTGGATCTGGAGTTATAGGTAATGTTTTGAATTTAGGTGGGATAGTCAGAGATAAAAAGACATTGAATAAAAAGCTCGAGGAATTTGCTGAAATGGCGGATATAGTCTTGGAAGACGTAGAGATAGAAGAAGTCACATATGGCGGATTGGAAGCTTTGCTCATGTCTGCAGTCAATCTTGATTTCATTGATTATGCTGATGATGTCCTGGAGAAATTTGGAATCGTTGATCCTAACACATTGTGCTATGAAGAATATCAGCTGGAAACAAAGCATTATGATAAGAAAACCCTAATGGATAGCGCAGCCAGGATGCTATTTGGGGATACGCTTATGCCGGAAATTGAACGCATATTTCAAGCGGAAGCTGATCCGGAATTCAAGGGAAACCCGGTGCACTATCTGTTAATGATCGATAATGCAGAGACAAGAGATGAAATAATAAAAATACTGATATCAGCCCTTTATGACAACGGGCGCGTACAAAGCAACAGGTACATGATAACAGAGGCAGCGGAGTATAGAGTTACTAAATATAAATGCAAATTCTTATATAACATCAACGATAGCAGCACGCTGGTATTCGATTTCAAAAGGGGTAATATACGAGATGATGAATATGCAGGAATAGAAGCAGGAACTTATGAAGCAATATGCTATGCCATGGAATGCAACCGGAACAAAACACTAACGATACTTTGTATTCCAAATAACGACAAAAGAATCAAACAGGCAATCGTTGATCGTCTGGGCTGTGTGAGTGTGATTGAAATTAAAGGTGATCTGGCAGATGAACACAGAGCAAAAGAATACCTGCGGTATAAGTGCGATAATGCTGCCATAGAACCAAATGAAAAACTCTTTGCCGCGGTTGCAAAAAAAGGCAAGTCATTTAACTCATCAGAATTAGATGTGATATTTGATAAATGGTTCGACAATAATCTAAGAACGGTTGTATATCCGCAGTATTCAATGTTTGAATCTGTAAATTTCGGTAATGTTAAGGCTGAACCGACGGGAAACTATTATACGGAACTGAATAATATGATAGGCCTCAGAAAGGTAAAAAAATTAATGAGAGAGATAGTTACATATTATAAGATGCAGAGGATCTATCACGATCGCGGAATATCAAATAGCCAAATCACAATGCACATGGTATTTTCAGGCAATCCTGGAACGGCAAAAACCACAGTGGCAAGATTGCTATGTGGGATCTTAAAGGATAATGAAATAATTAGCAGTGGAACTTTTGTTGAGGTTGGAAGAGCAGACATTGTGGGGAAATACGTGGGATGGACGGCAAAAATCGTCAAGGACAAATTTGAGGAAGCAAGGGGTGGAGTGCTTTTTATTGATGAGGCATATTCTCTTATTGATGATAAGGAAGGGATGTATGGGGATGAGGCCATAAACACGATAGTCCAATGCATGGAGAATATGAGGGATGATGTTATCGTCATATTTGCAGGATATCCCCTGAAAATGGAGCAATTCGTTTCAAGAAATCCCGGCCTTGGTTCCAGGATCGCATTTACTGTATATTTTGATGACTATGACCCAGAGGAACTCTGGCAGATATGTGAGTATACCGCAGCAAAAAATGGCATGAGTATTGATGCTGCTGCAAAAGGCAAACTGATGCATTTGTTTGAAATCGGAATGAAAAGCGAAGACTTTGGCAATGGCAGATATGTGCGCAATCTTGTGGACAAGGCTAGAATCAGGCAGGCTTCCAGGCTGGCATGTGAAGACGTGGAACATATTTCAAATGAGAGATTCTCAGTTCTTCAGTCAGATGATTTCGAAATACCGGATAAAGTAAATAAGAAAGGAAGAGCCATAGGTTTTATGGTATAGGATAAGGAAATGGAATTGAAAGAAAGATATGCGAAACTGAAGTCGCTTGTGACTGAACGAAAGGCAGAATTTGAAGGACTTATGGAGTTCGTTGAGAATGAGACCGTTTACTTGACAACGCCTGCATCAACGAAGTATCATTTATGCAAAGAGAATGGTTTACTAGAGCACAGTGTTAATGTGGCTGAAACTCTGCTGAAGCTGAAACGAGAGCTAGCACCTGAAATAAGCGATGAAAGCTGTGTTATAGTTGCACTGCTTCACGACCTAGGTAAAGCTGGCATGCCGGGAAACCCACAGTATTTTAATAATGAGCCGAGTGAAAAGCAGAAGAGATATGGATACCCCTCATCGGCGCCATATGGCTTTAACAAAGAGTTGATATACATGAGCGTGCCGATTCGAAGTCTGTACCTGATAGGCCCGCGCTTTCCGCTGACAGAGTCTGAAGCACAGGCGATAGTTTATCATGATGGACAATATGTAGATGACAACCACAGTGTGGCTAAGCGTGAAGAACGTTTGACATTGCTGTTGCAGTATGCGGACAACTGGAGCGGTTTTGCGATTGAAAAGGTGTAAGGTGATGAAAAGTTCGGATTATAGAAAAAAAGCCATTGAGCATTTAGTTGAATACAAGGAAAATGTATTGAACCTGAAGAATAAAAATGGTATGTGGCGCGGTAAACCATATGATCACATATTGCCTAATGATAGCGAAAGCAAGAATTTTATTGATCCTGGATATTATGATTTTAGCAAATTGTATAAACATAAGCTGATAATAAAAAGCAATCAAGCAGGTAGTATTGAAGTAGGATTGCACATCAATTATGCACATTTGAATTCATCACAGGTCATGTGTATAAACTATTTCACTCCGCTGTTGTTTTATCAGGTTTTGCTTAAAGAAATAATACGGGTATTTACTGGTGTGAAATTGTCAGGTAATATTACAGGAAATTTTGAATATACACCTAATGAAATAGATAATAGAACAAGCTTTGACTTCTATTTAGAAGACGAAACCCGCCAAAAGTTGTATTTTGAAATAAAATATACAGAACAGCGTTTTGGCGTTAAGAAATGCGACGCAAATGATTGGAACAAAGTGTGGCATAAGATGATTGCAAACAGTGCTTACCTGAATAACATAAGCATAGAGAAATTCTATAAAGATTATCAGATAAACCGTAACATTTGCAGAGTAAGAGATACAAACAGAGATCATGTGTGCTTTATAGTACCGCAAAAGAGCAGCGATATTTGGCGAAAGCAGTATGATCACCGCTATAAAAATGTTCATTGGATTCCCTGGGAGTCGTTGTTATTGATAACTAGGTATCTATGTGGAGAAAACCTGGAGTCGAAGGAAATAAACGAATGCATAAATAATGCTGACGATTTATTATGTATAGCAGGATTGAAGCCCATGCAAAACACTATGCAAGAAATCGATAGTTTGAAATGCCAAGAACATTATAAAGAGTTTTATGATAAATATTTTGATTTCAAATAATTATTAGTTAGGAGAGTGTCTATGTACACATCACAACCAAAGAAAATGCTCATAATTGACATACTAGACATCCTCAAGAAGTATTCTGACGAGGATCACAGGTTGAGTCAGCGTGACATTATTGATATATTAAAAAACGAATACGACATGACTGCGGATAGAAAGGCAGTTAAACGCAATCTTATGAACCTGATAGACTATGGTTATGATATCGAGTACAGCGAGAGCACACGTCTAAATAAAAAAGGTGAAGAGGAAACAATGTACACTGACTGGTATATGGTACGAGACTTCACAGACGAAGAACTGCGGCTGCTGATAGACGGACTTTTGTTCTCAAAGAATATCCCGACCAGTCAGTGCAAAGATCTCATTGTAAAGCTTGAGTGCCTGTCAAACAAGTACTTCAAATCCAAGGTAAAGCACATTGCCAATCTGCCGGAAAATATGCCGAAGAATGATCAGCTGTTTTACACCATAAGCATCCTGGATGAGGCCATAGGCTGTGGCCGGCAGGTGTCATTTATCTACAATAATTACGATGTGGACAAAAGGCTGCACCCGCGTCAGGACGATTCAGGCGATCCGCGAGAATACATAGTTAATCCATATCAGATGGTCGCCACAAATGGCAGGTACTATCTGATTGGCAATTACAATAAGTACAACAATATTTCTCATTACAGGATAGACCGCATCACGAACATTGAACTGCTTGATATGCCTGTAAAGGCCAAGAATGAAATCGCTGATTTGAAATATGGATTGGACTTGCCCAAGCATATGGCTGAACATATCTACATGTTTTCGGGTGAGAGCAAGCGAGTGACATTTACAGCACCGAGGTTTTTAACCACAGAAATTATTGACTGGTTTGGTAAAGATGTCACTTATGAAAATGTTGACAGACCTGAGATGACAGTTAAGGTAATGACAAACGTAAATGCTATGGAATTCTGGGCCCTCCAGTACTGCAGGTATGTGAAAGTAGTGAGCCCTGCGGAACTCGCCGAAAGTATTAAGAAAGATATTGAAATAGCGAGGGAAAACTACGAGGAAATTAATGATGCCAAATAAAATGAGCGGTTCTAATTCTTTTGATACTACTGGGAAGATCATTATGGATAACTGCCTTTGTAGAACAAGAGTTGTATCTGAAGAAATAGGACATATCAAAGGAATGGAGGATATCAGAGTACTCCGCCGCGCATGCAAAAAAAAGGGCTGTTGGTTGCAACAGCCCTTTTAGATTGCGGGAGATCCGGTTATATCAGTGTTTCTTGATATTCCGTTTAAGGTAGGATGGATCGTTACCGGATCTTCCGTACTGGTTTGATATTTGCTGCGCGGCATGAAGCCGGCTGCATGCTATTTATTCTTCAGCTTTACTGGATAGAAGCATGTCGATGTCCAGCCTGCCCACTGTGGAATGTATGAGCTCTTGACTACTCTGTCACTGAGTACGAACAGGTGGTCAAGGTAGAACATTGGCAGCCATGCTGCGTCATCGTCAACGATGATCTTTTCAATCTGGTTGTACTCTTCCATTCTCTTGGTCTGGTTCACGATGTATCTTGCATTTACTACACGCTGCATGACTGCTTTGTTGTAGTAGTTGTAGGATCTGGAAACTGTGTTGTCCGGAGTGTAGAACGTGTACAGGAAGTTGTCTGGGTCGTTGAAGTCAGCTGCCCAGTAGTTCAGGTACATGCCCATCTTGCCGGTAGCACGGAAGTCGTAGTAGGTAGCCTGATCGAGCTGTTTGATCTTTACTGTAATACCGTACTGCTTGAGCTGATCCTGGATTATCTCGTTGATAGCGAGAGTGGTCGGATCGTTTGCTGTCTGATATAACGTCATGTCGAAGCCGCTGCCGTAGCCTGCTTCTTTTAACAGTTCTTTGGCCTTAGTAGGATCATATGTGATGGCAGGCAGATTCTTGTTGTAGCCTATGAGGCCTGGAGGCAGTATCGAATTAGCGAGCTTGCCTTTGCCGGCGTACTGTGTCTTTAGTATTGCCTCGCGGTCGATGGCTATCTGCATGGCCTTTCTAACTTTCACGTTGTCGAAAGGCTTGATCTTCTCGTTCATTGACAGGTAATAGGTGCCGATCATTGGCTTTTCGATAATATTGTTTTTCCACTTGGAAGATTTGGTGAAATATGGGATCTGGTTTCTGGCTTCATCGCAATCGAAGATATCGATGTCGCCTTTTTCAAATTCCATCTTCATAGTGTCTGTATCAGGGACGATCTTATAGATGACGCCGTCCAGTGACGGTGCGCCTTTCCAGTAGTTCTTGTTGGCTACGAGAGTCATGTGGTCGTTGATCTTCCACTCTTTCATTATGAATGGACCGGTTCCGACAGTGTACTTAGGGTCGATGCCGAACTTGGATCCGGCAACGCTTCCGCCAGCCTTGTCAGCTGCGTCTCCGGCTTTTCTGTTATAGATAGAGAAGCCGGGTACTGACAGGTTTGCAAGGAAAGGAGCGTATGGAGATTCGAGAACGATCTTCACCGTGTTGTCATCGATGACGAAAACGCCGACATCTTTGACGGTCTTGATCTTGCCGGCCAACATGTCGTTGAAGCCTTTGATCATCGTCATGCAGTCGGAATTCTTTGTCATACGCTCAGGCTGCCCCATTCTGTCTATTGTGTAGAGAACGTCGTCGGCTTTGAAAGTCTCGCCGTTTGTGAATTTGACTCCCTTCCTTAAGTGGAAGGTGTAGCTCTTGCCGTCTTTTGACACATCCCATGATGTGGCCAGGTCGCCGACGATCTCGGACGTACCGTCGTCCTTCATGTTGACCTGAACGAGAGTGTCATAGATATTGAGAGGAACGTTGTAATCTGATGTAGTCATTTGTACGTCGCAGGTCGATATCTCTTGCTGCTGGGCTACGCGCAGATAATTGCCGCTGTTGCCCTCGTCTTTGCTGCTGGATGATGAACTGCTCCCGCACGCGGAAAAAGAAGCGATCATTGCTGCAGATAGCAGGATCACCAATAATTTCTTTTTCATTTCTTTTCCTCCATTTTTTAATAATCGCATTCGCTGATGCCTTGGTGCCGATGAAACGGGAGAAAGGAAGGCGTCAGGTCCTGAGCCACAAGAAACACTGTAATTGACTCATAACGCGGAAGGCCTTGCATAGGACATCCGCGGATGCACTCTTTTGGACAAATACATCAAAATAAACTAAAGCATCAATTATGCCAATTTTCTGTTAAATGTGAATGCGGACATCGCCGATGCCGGAATAGATTGAAATTATGCCAATCTGCAGGAGAAACTGGAGATGACGACTGCGGCTTTGCATTCATGTGCGAGCCTAAATGAGGATGATAATGGGGGATGCTAATGTGATTTTAACAGGATGGGGATCCTATTGCTTTAAGACACAAGAGGCACTATCGTATTCAAATTGCTATAATGCAATAAAAAAGCCGGAATGGATTATTCCACTCAGACCTTTTGTGTGCAGGGGGAACTCGAATACCATCAAGGTTTAGAAATCATAAAAAATACAGAAGTTTGTTTGTTGGAATAGGTATTTCTATGAAATCTCAAGACTTTTAAACAAGGGTATCTTTATGGTATTAAAGTGTCCCCCCTAATATGCAATAATAGCTACGCTTTAATCTACCTGATTTATTTTTTTAACCACAATAATATTGACGCCGGCACCCTTAATGGAAGAATTGATATTGAGTTTGCTATTTACTTTCTCAATTGTAACCTGTGATTTGAGCTCCGTGTCAAGCAAATGGAGCCATGACTCTGGCAGCGGGAAGCTGTCTGGGAAACCAAGCTGTGACATATACCCAAAAATTGAATCACTGTTTGACAGAACATACTTTGCAACGGCATAGTAGCCGAAGTCTACCGGTAGACTGAAATCTATCTCAAGCTCATTTTTGAATGAATTGATAATATCGTTAGCCTCATGTACACCGGAACTTCTTTGGTAAAGATACTGCAAATCATCATTATAATTAATGGTGACGAAAGTAAAGGAATCACTGTCGGTATCTTCATTTTTTATTACACTGTAATATTTACCCCAGCTGAGTACGTTGCCTTTGATTGTACGAATCAATTTGTACGCATAGAAAGCTGGCTTGGGTACCATGCATGAGGTTAGTATGGCTTGGCCACCTTTAAGCACTTTGAGAAGGTCGCCTTGATCGCGGAGCCTGCAATGCAGATGATTGTCACGCGAAATAAAATATGATTGCAAAATATTTATTGCGGCAACTATGGAATCTTGGCTGGCAGAAGGGTCGCGCTGCAACCCGTTATCACTTACATGGGATACTTCATATCCCATAAATCTCAACCGGTTTTCTAGCAATATGCTAGTTGATTCATTGTCACTTGGGCTATGGGAGAGGATCACTCTTGAAGCCTTGAGTTCAAAAAGAAAATTGAAAAGGCGTTCGCCCATTACCTGATAGTCTTCTTGGGTAACTACAACCTCAATCATCGGATGTGCTTGAATCTGAAATGCTGATTCGGGGTCTACTTCAATATTCAAATGCATTTTGTTGATTGAAACGGGGTTCTTTTCCTGATCACTTACAGCGGACATACAGCGGCTAATTATACTGATTGACTGGTTCTCAGTAAGATTATTCATACAGGCTGGCCTTTGGGAACTTAGAACGTGCGACAAGTAAAGATTGCGATATTCTGGTGCAGGATGCCCAAACCATTTCTCGAAGTACTTATTATAGTACGAAGTTGTGGAAAAGCCAACATCCTTGGCAATAACGCTTATTTTGCGATCTGTTTCAAGCAGCAATATTTCAGACATTTCTACTCTTGCAAAGCAAAGCAGTTCTTGAAAACTTATACCCATATAATCATGAATTAGGTGGGAAATATAATAAGTGCTCAAGTGCTCGTTTTCAGCAAGATCTCCCAATGTGATTTTATTTGCGTGATTTGTATAGATATAGTTAATGATTCGGCTGATTCTTTCTACGATTATAGGGTTATCACTCTTAAAATTGGTGACAACAGTATCCTTAAACGCAAACAGATTAAAGTGTTTATTTAAAAAGTCGATAACGTCAATCATTTGATTGATACATGTACTCTGATAGTTCAAACTCCTTTTGGTATAATCCAGTAATATTTGCAGGATCATTTTACGCAGAGTATCTATTCTGGGGGCTTTGTCATCATCTACATATGACATAAAGCATGCTCTAAGTAATGCAGGGAAATACTGTGTGAAGAATCTGTTGCTTACTTGTATTATTGCAACTATATTGTCCTTATCGGTTGCCGTTAGGCTGTGTACTTCATGGCCGCTGTTGGTGAAAAGATCACCTTCCTTAAGGAGGTAATGCTGCCCAACATTTTTGAGCCAAATTTCGCCTTTCAGGATGTAAACGAATTCAATATCATGATGATAATGAAAAGGATATTCTTCAATGTGAGCAATCATAATATTTAATGGAAAATTGTCAGTATATGTTGTTTTTTCGAATAACATAATGCGACCTCCAATCGAACAGTATTGCTTAACAGAATAGAGAATTACTTATTTGTATATTATATATCAAACTCTACAGTAATGATAATTAAAAGACTGAATAAATTAGCAAACTAGTTATGTTTTATAGCAAATAAATCAATTTAAATTATTCGGCAGCATTGATTCTTTGATAAAATGATGAGGATTACCTCTATAGCTAAAATTGGGCATTCGTGTATGATTTGCGTTGCCAAAGCATCATGTAAAGCTGAAGGAATACTTGACTTTTGCAGAATATCATTTTTATATTTATAGATTTATTTCCATAAATAGCCAATAGATATGTGCAATTCGGTTAGAAAAAATGGCAAGGCAATTCTTGTTTTGATATTTTTTTTTACGTATTATTTTCTTATGAAGAGTATATAGGGAGGTGTATATCATGTTATCACCAAGAATTAAAAGAATGAAGGAACGGCATCTGAATACGATTCCGACCATAACGGCGGAAAGATTAGTATTAGAGACTGAAGCATACAAAAAGTTTTCGGGAGATGCGATCCCTATTTTTAGAGCTAAGGTTGTCAATTATATCATGGAGAATATGACGACACTTGTCTTTGATGATGAACTCATTGTGGGAACAGCGACTAATGCATACAGAGGTGCTAACCTGCACCCTGAATTCCAGTCGAGTTCGTGGTATTCGAGTGATATTGACGAGTTTACTACAAGAAGTAAGGATCCATATAATATATCGCCAGAGGATAGAGAGACGATTTTAAAAACTTTGAAGTACTGGGACGGAAAGTCTATGGAGGATCTGGCAGATGAAATAATGCCTAAGCATATCAAGGAACTGGAGAAAGATGACATTATTTGTGTTGGACTTGAAAACGGAGTTTCCGGGGAAACTACATGTGACCATGAAAAAATACTCAGCGTTGGTATCAAAGGATATATGGATGAGTGCCAGAATAATATCGACAGCAAAGTGCCGCAGACTATGGAGGAACAGGCAAAGGTCGACTTTTGGAAGGCATGTATCATTCAGTGTCAGGGTTTGATCACATACGCCCACAGAATGGCCGACGAGGCGGAGCGTCAGGCACCTAAATGCAAAGATGATGTAAGGAAAAAGGAATTGCTTGCAATTGCCGATAATTGCAGAGTGGTACCGGAAAATCCACCTAAGACATTTTATCAGGCGTTGCAGATGGTATGGTTTGTACATGTTTACTTTCATATCGAAGTGTGCACTACAGCCTGTGGATATGGACGATTTGACCAGTATATGTGGCCATTCTATAAAAAAGATGTACTGGACGAAAAGAATATTTCAAAACAGGAAGCACTAGAAATGCTGGAATGTTTCTACCTTAAAACTAATGAGGTATACGAAGTCAGGGATAATTGGTATGCAACCTCGTTCGCCGGATATCCAATGTGGCAGACCCTTATGGTCGGCGGACAGACGCCAGATGGAAAAGACGCTACAAATGAATTGTCATTTCTTTGTCTTGAGGCTGCGGATCAGCTGCAGACGAGACAGCCGATAATGGCTTTGAGAGTCTGGGGTGGAACGCCTGAAAAATTGCTGCGGTTTGGCTGCAAAATGATACAGGAAGGGCAGGCAAACCCAGGGCTGTTCAGTGACAAAGAAGGAATCGCAATCAGTCTTGGTAAGGGTGGAACAATGGAAGAGGCGAGAGACTGGACAATTGTTGGATGCACACAACCTGCTCCAGGTGGTGGCACTACTGACGGATCACCTGATGCTGGATATGTAAATATGGGGAAAATGCTTGAGTTTGTTATGCATAATGGGGTGGATCCAGCTACAGGAAAGCAAATGGGACTTAAAACAGGTGACCCGCGAGACTTTAAAAATATTGAAGAATTCAAGGATGCACTGAAAAAACAGATCCTCCATCATTACGATTTGATAAGAGTTGGATATAACTTGATGCAGAGCAATCATATGAACAGATATCCAGTGATCTTTGCATCAATGGTAACAAAAGGCTGCGTTGAAAGCGGAAAATCGGTGCAAAACGGCGGAGCAAAGTACTCTACCGCGGGCATGTATGTAACAGGGCCGGCTAACTTAGCAGATTCGATAGAAGCAATTGAGACATGTGTCTATAGAGATAAAGATATTACTATGGATGAGCTGATCAAGGCTTGTGATTCGAATTTTGAAGGTCAGGAGAGATTACGCCAGCTTCTTTTGAATAAACCTGAGAAATATGGAAATAATAAGCCTCACGTTGACGGAATATATAAAGAGATGACACATTTCATAGCTGAAAATGTTCAGAGTTGGAATGATGCCAGAGGGGGATATTATGCCTTTGGTATCGATTCTCAGACAATGAACCTATCACATGGTGCAGTTACTGGAGCACTTCCAGATGGACGGCGCGCAGGTGAGCCGCTTTGTGACGCATCATCACCAATGATGGGTAGGGATGTTAATGGTCCTACAGCGACTGTAAAATCGGTTGCCAGCATGGTTGACGGAGGATTACATGAAGGCGCACTGTATAATCTGCGTTTTGATCCAAAAGGAGTGCAGGGCGAAAATGGACTTAATATCATTGAAGGCGTCATCAAAACATACTTTGAAGATGGCGGACAGCACATACAGATAAACGTAGTAGATAATGAAACACTTAAGAAAGCTCAGAAAAAGCCTGAGGATTACAAGGGACTTATGGTTCGCGTAGCTGGATATATGGCATATTTTACTGAGCTGGACAAGAGTGCGCAGGACGCGATAATTAATAGAACACCGCATTTGTCACAAAATTAAGGAGGTCTGTAAATGGAAAGTGCACCAGAAAGTATCCTGATAGGAAGCCTTCAGAAGTTCTCTCTTGAAGATGGACCGGGCATTAGGACGACAATATTTATGAAGGGCTGTCCATTGCGTTGCAAATGGTGTCACAATCCAGAGCTAATAGAATCAAAGCAGCAGCTAATCAGGTCACCAAACAATTGTATAGGCTGCGGAAATTGCATTGAAGTATGCCCAAGCAAAGCAGTGAGCATCAAGCCCAATGAGGGGATTGTTTTAGACAGAAATAAATGTGATCTTTGTCTGAAATGTACAGATGAGTGTTATGCCAAAGCTTTGAGACCTGTTGCCAGACTAATGAGTACGAATGAGATATTAGCAGTTGCTGAAGAGGATAAAAGCTTTTACGACAATACTGGAGGGGGAATCACTCTGAGCGGTGGAGAAGTGATGATGCATGCTGCATTTGCTAAAGAACTAATTAATGGTGCGGCCAAATTGGGAATAAATGTGTGTATTGATACAAGTGGATACGGGGATTCGGAAGACCTTTTAGAGATGGCACTGATGGAGAATGTGACTAACATACTTTATGACATGAAGTCGGTAGATGATAGAATCCATAAGGATTATACAGGAGTAAGCAATGATCTGATAATAAGCAATTTGAAAATGCTTGCCTCTAATAAGAGTACAATTGATAAGCTGATAATGAGAATGCCTCTTATAAAAGAGGTAAATGACAGTCAAGAAATCATAGAAAAAACTGGCGAATTATACAAAGCCATTGGAGTCAAAAAAGTTGATCTTCTCGTATATCATAACATTGGAATAAACAAAACAAGGAACCTTGGTTGTGAGCAAATGGAATTTGAGCCGCCGACGGAAGAGCGAATATCAGAAATAGTTAATTATTTCAAGAATGAAATCAAACTTAATGTAGGGGTTTTGGGCAGAGTGTAATTATTATTCATTTTTTAGGGAGAAAGGAAATAGTATGAGTGGAACAAATCTAGGCATTGTAACTTTGATACCATTGGTGAGCTTCTTGGTACTCGCACTGGTAACAAAAAAGTGTATCCTGAGCATTTTCCTATCAGGAATGATGGGGTATGTATTCTACTACAAATCGGCATTTTTCATGAACATGATCGATGCATTGCTGAAATCAACTTGCGACTCTGATAACAACTATATCGTATTGATCTGTCTGTTGTTTGGATGCTTCATACAGTTGCTGAGGCAATCAGGCGGTGCCACTGCAGTAGGTGATCTTGCGAGAAAATATATCAAGTCACAAAAGCAGGTACTGCTGGTAACATATTTATGCGGAATAATAATCTTCATAGATGATTATCTTAGCATTCTAGTTACTGCAAACTGCGTGCTCGATCTTGCTGATGAATATAAGACTCCAAGAGAGATGCTTTGCTATATTATCAATACGACATCTGCACCTGTATGCTTGATAATACCAATTTCTGCATGGGTAGTATTCTTCTCAGGAATATTTGGTCAGCAAAAGGAAGCTGCTGTGGTAGGTGATAGTGCAATGAGCATTTATTATAACATAATGCCATATTTCTTTTATCCGTTCCTGTGCGTATTCTTTGTGTTATTAGTAATTCTAGGCATCGTTCCGAAGATGGGTGGTATCAAGAAGGCATATGAAAGAGTTGAAAAAACAGGAATGCTTTGGCCGGAATCAAGCAATATGCAGAATCAGGGAGACGAACTCGGTGAAGTAATGGGTGCGATCTCAGATGATAGTGCTAAAGAAGAAAAAGAAGTTAAACCTCAGCTTTGGACTTTTATTTTACCGATGGCAGTAGTGATAGGTGTTACATTATGGCTGGATGATATACTTTATGGTGTATCATGCGGCATTGCAATATGTTTCGTTATGTTCCTTCCATTGCGCATAATGAGCCTTGGGAAATTCTGCGATGCTTGTTATAAAGGTCTTGAGGATATGCTATTCATAGCAGCAGTGCTTGTAGTATCATTGTTCTATAGGGAATCAATCAATTTGATAGGACTGCCAAAATATCTGATTCAGGTTGCTGGTCCTTACATGAGTGCACACTGGCTTCCGGCCGTTGCATTTATCGTAATAGGTTTAGTATGTTTTGCAACAAGCAATATTTGGAGCATACCTGCAGTATGTACGCCTATCATTTTGCCGTTGGCTGCATCAACAGGTGCAAACATACCGTTAACACTGGGTGCGATCATTTCTGCAGCATGCTTTGGCGCACAGGCTTGCTTCTACTCAGATGTAACATTATTGTCAGCATCTGCTTGCAGAATCAACAATGTGGATTACGCGGTGGCTCAGTTGCCTTACATAGGTATTGTAACCGCGATATCCTTTGTCGGGTATGCAGTAGCAGGTTACATTATGTAACGACATTGGCAAATAATTCTTATTAGATAAATAACAAGCCGCCGATAGGTCATCATGACTTATCGGCGGTTTTTCGTTGTGACGGGAGTTTACAATTATCAAGGTGTGTAATACCTATAGGTCAATTGACATTGCAAATTCCAGTGAAGGGTAGAATTTACATTGGCAAATAAAACAGCAGAAGAAAAATGCAACGGCAGCGGTATCCGCTGCATCTATTTTGTAAGAGGGTATTGATGGGGAAAGGAAGAACTATGGAATTATTACGAAACAAAAGAACAGGGAAAGCGCTCGCTATAGCGCTGGCTTTGATACTTTTGATGGCGTATACGCCGATGTGCGCGTCGGCATCGTCATCGCTGTCAGAACCGGAAGGAGTCTATGCATCTGTGGCTGCAAGCCGTGTGTCTATCCATTGGACCAAAGTGCCGGGCGCAAAGTATTACCAGGTCAGGATGGGAAGAGACGGGTCCAGCAAATGGAAGGTTTTTCCGAAGACGCGTGCGTTGTCATACAAGCCTACAGTTCCAAACAACGACTTGAGACTGTTTCAGGTGCGGGCTTATGCGGGCGGCAGATACAGCGACTGGTCTGAAGCGGTTTTTGCTTCAAAAGCTGATAAGATCACACTAACTGGCGACAGTGAAATGACAGATACTCTCGGTGGCTTTTACCAGGCGTCACTGCCTGATTACTACGATAACGGGGATCAGGAGTTCAGATGGTACATTAACGGTCAGCTGATATCCGACGCCTACTCAAAGAATAAAGCATGTTCATTTCCGACTGGCACAAATACGCTGGAAGTATATGCGAGAAATGGTATGCATGCCAAGATGACGGTCAAGTGTGAAATAAAGATGAGTGGCGGTAAATTTTTCACTGAGTTTGGTTATGCCTGCAGCAATGATTACCTGATCAATAATTCCAAATATGACGCGGCTGTCAGAAAGCAGCTGACCATCGGCGGGCAGGATGTATATATAGGTGAACCTGAGGCTGATGTCGAGGCGACATTCGGCAGCAATTATGTTACTAAGGCTTCGGGAACTGATTACGTCTGGCATATATATAATGCTGAGTCCAATCAGGGCCAGATGCTGTTTGCAGGCATCAAAGCCGGAAAAGTACAGGCACTTTACACCAATGCGATAGGCTGGGCATATAAAGATTCTATTTACTCGTTTTCTGATGGTTATGAGGGATATTATGACGGGTATATGACCGACAAACGAAACGACAGCGGAGCATATATCACGATGTACGGCGACAAGTATAATTCGGGCAGAGTTTACGGAATCAAAATTGAAAAGACGGCAGATAGATATTTGACTTATCAGGATTATTCTAAGGCAAAGGGAGTTGATCTCATAGGCATGCCGACGGCTGAGCAGCAGGCGGCGCTTGAGGATTTTGCCGACGAGGAAATATATCTTGTGAACTCTATGAGAGTCAGAGCAAACAATGTTAATTATGTTAATGTCTCAAACAGGAATATGCTTGTTAAAGACGCTGTAAATATGGGATATGCCGAGGAATGGGCAGGGATTCTGGCCGAGAGAAATGGATACATTTCGCATAGTGGAGGATATAATCGTGGCGAAAATGTGGCATACAATTCGTATGCTATAATGGATCCAATCAGTGCATTGAATCAGTTCTATGAGGAAATTTCAAGCGAAACCACAGGGCATAGAAATAATATCTTATTGCAGCTGCAGGCAAATTACCCAACTAAAATGGGATGCTCTTTCAAAATCAGCGCGTCAAACAATATTTATGTAGTTGAGGAATTCAATTAAGCAATAATTTTGCATGTGGTTGAGACAAAGAAAATACAGCTACGGGTTGCATGATATGCCGCGGGGCGAACGGAAACTCGCCGGGGAATTTGGCGCAGCCTCCATAGAGAAAGGGAAGGAGAGACAGAATGTTTGAAAAGATAATGAACATGTGCGGTGAAATGGATAGGGGCGGAAAGATCATGGTTATGAGAGGACTTTCAGATATCAACGAATATATCGACACATGCGTGGACACAGAGCTGTATGAAATGCATATAGCGGAAGGGATAAGTGGATTCCCTGCGGTATATAATCCTGTTTTTGCCTGGGACAGAGCTATTGCCGCTCTTAGGTTCATTCGGGGACAATATCAGGAGATGATGGAAGAAGATATTTTTCCGGGGCTAGAAAAAATGAGCCGGCATGAAATAACAGATTCTTATATCTTCCCAATCGTTCAGGGGCTGACAGATCGTGAGTTGCTTCGATAGAGACAATGATTCAATCAATATGCAGTCAGGGAGCATATTATTACACTTACATGCATACAAAAAGTCGGTCGAGGAAATGCTAATATTTAACAAATTAAAGAAAGCGGTATTTTTCAAAGCTTTCAGCGATTGCACACATTAATGTCAGACCGACTTTTTGAATCAAAATAGTTGAAAATGGAGCAAAAGGATGTATAATGTAAATGACAACCGTTGAAAATACAGTTGTCGTACCTTACCTATGAGGAATAGAACAGTATTCAGTTGGAGATGAAATGCCAATGCTTCAAACTATGGCAGCCATTGCGTACATGAATGGCATTGAATGTGTCGCTGTTAACGAGGTGCATATCGATTTGCTGCTCAATCATTCATCGGACGGTCTGACTTTCGCAGATGAACTTCCATGTCTGGATCGCCTCTGGCACATAAAAAAATACCCTTCGATATGAAGAGTATTTAGACTGTAGACAAAGTCCCGAAAGGGCTTTTTTTATACATTAAATAAGGACGAAAGCCAGGTAAAAAGGAGGAATAAAAATACCAGCGGAGTGGGATATTGTCTTAGTTCAAACTGTCATTGACTGGGCGCCCGTTTTTATCAAGCGCCCTGACCCTGACGTTAACTACATCTTCAGGATTAAGCTTGAATCCTTCGGGAAGAGGTTCGGTAGTCCCTGGGTTGATGAATTCTATCGTCTGCCCGCCCAGACACTTTTGCATCATGTTCTGGTATGCAGTCTCGCGGATCATGAGTCCGTAGTGTTCCTTTGGGTAAGCGTCTGTTTTGATGATGATGCATTCGCCGCTTGGTATTATCATTACATCTTCTTTGTTGTATGTCAGAATGTCAGCGTCGTATCCCGTAAAGGTGAATTCATCCTCCGGGGTTATGGTAAAGGACGCGATCCTTATGCAGCCACTGTATTCTCCGCTATGTGATATCCATACAGAAACGAACGTCCCGTCTACAAGCTGACCGTTTACGTGGCCTGATTCAATTGCTTCGGCAAATGTTTTGTTATCATATGCAGTTTTCATGTTCTTCACCTCACTAATATCGCATGATATGGGCTGCATGGAGCAGTCTTGAATTATCTGAAAGTTATGATAAAATGATAACATGAAATGCAATGCTTTTCAATGTATGCGTAGACAAAACTCAATCTGGGCGTGCGTAAGGAGAAAAACGTAACCGCGGCAGCCGCTGCTTCTGTTTGTTTGGGGGCATTGATGGAGAAAGGAATATTGATATGGAATTATTAAAAGAGATCCTTGGCAATGGTCTGTATAACTAGTTTACTGAAAAGATCAATGCATTCGGTGTTCCATATTTCCGTGGTCATTGCTGCAGTTTGCCAGTACTTCGAAAGTAATTATTTTCGGCTATGCTGATGAAGAGCCATGTGGTATCATGAAGACATCACATATGTCAAAGGATAGTATATAAAAGACAGGCTCAAATGGAATGATCCATTGATGCCTGCCTTTTTTAATGTTAGTGTTTAAATTTTGACCTTAATAGTCTTTGACCATGATCCATAAGCCTTAACACCATTTGTTGTTTTGAATGCTCTTACCTTGAAGTAGTAGGTTTTACCATTCTTTAGGCCTTTGATAGTACATTTCAAATTTTTGCGGGTAGCGACTTTTTTAAATCCAATAGCCTTTTTTGTCGACCTGTACAACTGATAGCCAGTTGCAGTCTTTACTTCGCCCCATGTGAAAATCAGTCTATGACTGGATTTCTTCACTTTAAACTTAGTGACTTTACCAAGCTTGGACGTATTAGAATTTTCAGGCAGATTGACAGAAACTATATTGCTGTCTGCTGATTTGACAGTCGTACTGTTGGAGGCAGCTGTGGCAACGACCTTAAAGTTATAAACCGAACCTGCCATTAAACCGGTGATTTCCATGAAATTTCCCGTTGTGTTTTTGGCAGTCCAATCAGAGCCATCGTCTTTTCTGTAATAAACTGTATAGCCTGAAGCGCCTTTGATACTATTCCAACTTAGATTTACTGTTGTATCAGTTAATGCAGCGGTTATTTCCGGAGCGGTTAATGATATTGTGGAAACTGTGCTTCCACCTGTGTTTCCACCGGCTGTTCCGCCATTCAGTGTTATTGTTATTGAATATGTAATATCATGTGGTGCACTCATGGCAGTAGTGGTACCTGTGATTTCCTGAGCAGTATTAAGAACTACAGGAACATTAACAAACGTCGATGTATGTGCTGCGCTGTCGATGATAGGGGATATTGTTGTGCCATTTGAAACAAGATTTGTCCATTTATCGCTTGAAAATACTATTGTTGCATATGCTTTGCCTCCTGTAACAGTTACAGAAGGACAAGTGATTTTAGTCTTGTTAGTGCCGCCAGTGTAATTGAAACTGTCGGGAGTATAAGTACCATCTGCAATATAGGTTGTACTGCCAGGTGTAGGAGTAGTGCCGCCACCTGTTGAACTCTTTGTAAGTCCGCTTACAGCCGTATTGATATCTGATGCAAACTTATCGACACCCTTCTGCATATTTGATGAAAGCCCTAAGATCACAGCTGACTTTGCATCTGTGACTGCCTTAGCACTGGCAGCAGTAAATGTGCTTAAATCGGCAGGAATCTTTGCTATAGCAGCATCGACAGATGAATAATTTGCACTGACAACCAAAGTTGCCTTAGAGGAATAGAAACAAATTGAACGATCGAACCATTTCCCGCTGCTTGCGCCTTTGGCAGCTACAGCAATAACAGTATCAAGTGAGGAGATAGGAACATCTTTAAAATATGAACCAGGTTTACCTTCACTATTAGTAATTTCTGCTGATTCTTTGATTATTCCGTTACCTCCGTTGACATCGGCCTTAGCAGCTTCTTCTTTGGTTCCCAGATAGATTTCTTTTTGCCCAGTTCCAGAGAGGATGAAGTCAGCCACATATTTGCCATCTTTAACGTGGAGGGTTGTGTCTGTTAGAGAGAACATTCCACTGGTTTGGGATGGCAGTGCATATGTACCATTAGTTAAATCTACTTTAGTGGGTGCTTCCTTGACTTTCAGGTTTTTAATCGCTGTAGTGATTTTTGCTGCATAATTTGTTACAGATGTCTGCATATTTGATGAAAGACCTCTTACCACTTCGCTTTTCGAGTCGTTTAATGCTTTGACAGTTTTATCTGTGTAGATTGAAAGATCGGCAGGGATCTGTGCAATAGCATCATCGACAGGTGAATAATCTGCACCACTAACGCTTGCTAAGTTATCTGATGAGAATCTAACGGTTGCATCAGTCCAAGAAGTGGAAGCCCCACTCACTTTGAATGCTATATTGATATTTTGATCTAATCCAGGGATATCAACATTGGTGAATAACGAACTTGAAATTATTGGGTTTGTATAGTAATAACCAGCCCTTGATATTATTTTATTGCTGCTGGCTTTCTCTAAATTTGCGGCTTCGCTTGCACTACCCAAATAAATTTTTTCGTGTTTGGATTGATTAGCGAAATCAACCGTATATTTTCCATTTGCCACATGCAATGTAGCATTAATAATTGATATAGGAATAATTGATTCGGAACTGATTGTTGGTTTGAAAATACTGTAATTACCGTCCTTTAAGACCTTGGTCTCGCTGTTAGCTGCAGAATCCGCGTCTACTATGGTGAAGTTATTATCAGATTTTGTAAGTTTTACACTTTGCCATGAATTGTCATCCTTTTGAAAAGCAAGCTGAATCACGCCGCTATTTGCAGCCGGATCATAATTTGGTATCTCATATTCATAGCGATCCTTTGCGTCTGTCTTGGTTCCTTTTATCAACATGGAATCATAAGTCTTGGCTGCATCCGCTGCTGATCCTACATACATTGCCTTGTACTGCTTGTCCATTGCAAGATATAGATTGCCATTGAAGATATAGGCCACGGAATGAGCATCCGTAAAGGCATTAGCTCCAAGTTTTCCGTTATAGCTAGCATCTTTGTCTAAATGGACTATTGTAGGATCGACACCATGAGCATAGGACATTGTTTTTTTCGTAGTATCGATTGTAAAAGTCCGGTTAAACCAGATACCAAAGGCATTGGATAACGCAGCAACTTTAATACTGGTTTCATCTTTATTTACTGGAATGGTGAAGGTATAGTTCCCACTGCCATCACTTGCCTTGGTACCTGCAATCCAATTTGATTTGCCGGCCGTCCTTGCCTGATCAGCTGTCCCTTTGTAGAAATATTGATACGATGCATCCTTACCATTTGTACCCAGATAAGTTATTTGTAACGAATCCTTGTTTAAAGTAGACGTATCAGATAGCTTGAACATATAATTGCCAATTCTTTGGTTGGTTAATGTGATAGGGTAACTCGTTTCAGTAACAGCAGGAGTACCACTGTCACTACTGGTCGTGCTGTCTGCAAATGCCTGAATCCCCAGCATGCTGAATGCCACGACGCCGGCGAGCGTTGCTATTAACAACTTTTTCCTTAAACTGTTTTTTTGTTTTCTTTTCATGTAATTCTTTCCTTTCTGCAGCTCACGACTTTTTTACATAATAAAAGAGCTGCATCGACAAAATACTCGATACAGCCCGTTTTTACTGTCAAAATAATATTACTTCCATTACGATATCCTCGCCGTTGAAGCTACTTCATGCATGTCTCCTGGCTTAAGGATCGACGCATCATTTCTCCTTCCCAGTATTATTACCAGTGGATGGCTTACGCCATGAAATGTTGCTCCCCTATCACAGTGGCGGGACCGTGCAGGATTCAAACCTGCTTCCATCTTGGCTTTCTGCTGGAAGCTCATTCCCCGGTATAGATGCATCAATTTAAATGATGAAATGAGTTTCTCGACAAAAAGAACATAAAATATTACATATGAAATTATATCATAGCAGTTCATCTATATCAAGGGAATAGACATTTATATTTTTCATGTTTAATGTAACTGGCATATTACTTAATGCTGAGGAAAACTTTTTTGAAACGACAAATTTGAGTAATAATACTGTAGTGTATAAGGCATTTGCAGCTATAAATAAAGGAATAAATTAATAGGCTAAGTTTTCAACGCATAGAGATTCGTTTGGAATCGGAAACACATGATATATTTCTCTAAGCCTTTAATAGGTAGATATAGTATTGGAACATGCGTATCATCTGCAGTACGCTGAAAGCTAAAATGTGACATGCTAAATAAGACGTAAGGATGACAGATTTTCTGGTTCACGGCACGCGTGCCGCGAGCCGTGCACAGGTTGAAATACCAATGAAAAATGGCGTTTTCAAAAGTGCCGTGGAAATCGCATTTTTTCATGTATTAATATGCTGATTACTTTAAAAAAGACAATATAATAGCAGCAAAAAAGCCACTCGGTGCTTTGCATCCGGGTGGCTTTGCTGATCATGTGGTTCTGGTATTAGAAAGATATTTTTATATATGTGCCCTCGGGCGCAGATGCCTGCGGATCACAGTATATTTCGTGAGAATCTTCTGGAACCAGAATTCCGAAATAACCCTCGCTAACCGAATATTCCTCATAATGATCGCATGCAGTAATATTCCACAATCTCTTGTTCACCTTGTTTGTCTTGAATGTAGTATATAAATAGCTCAGGTTTGAAACTAAGTATGAATCTGGAAGCGGAGCGTCTGGAACAATGTAGGCGGATGCCTCGTATTTCATTATTAGCATTTTGTATCCAGGATGCGTATCCAGTAAATTCTGGTAGTACTGATCCCACCCTTTGTTGTCCTTAAGAAATGTAATTGCGTTATCTCCGGCATAAATCTCGCTAATCCTGTAATATAGCCACTGGTCTGTCTTTCCAAGGTACGAATAGTGCCCAAACGTAGGATCATAAGGGTCCTCTTTTGTGCCGGTACCCTTTAACGTTGGAAGCTTTACATTTACAGTACACCGATAAAACTTTCCGTTTACACATCCACAAATCGTAGTCTTGCCTGGCATTTTGCCGATAACTGAACCGTCGCCTTGTGTAGCAACGATGTCACTGTTTGAACTGTACCATTTTATTTTGCTTGAAGTATCGCTCGCAGTAGGTGTAATCGATTGATTCATATCAATGTCGTAGTTGTCTTGAGATGTAGTTCCTATTTTTGATTTTGAGGGCATTATAGGATGTATAACGAATGTGTAGTTATAAATAACAGATCCTTTTTTGGCAGTTAAATCAATTATTCTATAGTCAGTAGTATACATTGTAACCTTGCCGTTTTTATATACCATTGGATTACTGGCGATAACATTCGCTGACTGGATTTTTCCACCCTTGATTATGGGTAAGTTGAAGGATTGTCCCGCGACGACGGTTTTGTACACTGTAACGTGTTTGTACTGATATTGTTCGGCAAAACTTGGAACGACAGTAAACAGCATCGTCACCGCCAATGTTAAGATTAGTATAATAGATAGTTTCTTTTTCATGTTCTTCCCTCCGAAAGTAACGCATAGTATGGGCCGCACGGAGCAGCCTTGAATTATCTGAAAGTTATAATAGAATAATAACATGAAATGCAAAACTTTTCAATGTCTGCATGAGCAAAACTAAATCTGAGCGTGCAGCAGAAAAAAACAGCAGAAAAAAATGCAACGGCAACGGTGAATGCTGCATCTGTTTCTATGTAAGGGTATTCAGGGAGAAAGGAAGAACTATGGGATTTACTAATAACAAAAATACAGGAAGAGTGCTGACGATAATGCTGGCTCTGATTCTGACAATTACATTCATGCCAGCCTCGGTCAGTGCGGCATCATATCTCAGGGCACCGTCTACGGTTTACACCTGTGTCGCATCAGGCAGGATCACCGTTAAGTGGACAGGCGTCAGCGGCGCGACAAAATATCAGCTTCGCGGAGCGGACACCAATACGGGAAGATGGAAAACACTCATATACACATCAAGAACTTCTGCAAGGATAAGCGTACCGAATACGCATGTCTGGAAGTTCCAGGTCCGTTCATACAGAAACGGCAGATACAGCTCATGGTCCAAGCTTGTTTATGCTGCTAAAACAGATAAAATTATAATAAGCGGAGACAAACGTTTAACGACATCAAGAACGGCAACGTTCTCGGCGTCGCTTCCTTCGTATTATCCAAATCAGACTTTTAAATGGTATGTTAATGGAGAACTTATATCGGATGGATATTCTGCTTCTGTTACGCATACGTTTGATGGCGGAGCATCAACCCTTGTGGCCTGCGCCAGTAATGGAATGAAAAGCAGATGCGGTGTCACAGTAATGATATCCGGAGGAATGGATCCGAACACTGGCGGCAGCACGGAGACTGTCACCCCTGATCCGAAATATGACGCGTCTGTTCGCCAGCAGGTCATGGTTAGCGGCCAGTCAGTATATATTGGCGAACCGGAATCCGATGTGACTTCAGCTTTTGGAAACAATTACGTAAACAAGGCATCGGGTGCTGACTACACATGGCATATTTACAACGCCGAATCAAACCAGGGCCAGATGCTGTTCGTCGGCATCAAAGACAGCAAAGTTCAGGCAGTTTATACCAATGCGATAGGCTGGTCATATACGGATTCTGTTTATTCGCTTTATGACGGATATGTCGGAACCTATGACTGGTATATGACAGACAAAAGGAATAACAGCGGAGTATATATCACGCTGTATGGGGACAAATATAATTCGAATAAGGCATATGGAATAAAAATAGAAAAAACCGTTTCCGGATATTCATCATATCAGGCCTACACCAGCGCAAAGAAACTGGATCTGCTTGGAATGTCTGCATCGGAACAGCAGACAACGCTTGACGATTATGCTGATGCTGAAATATACCTTATTAATGCTATGAGAACAAGAGCCAACAATATGAATTACATAAATATCTCAAATAGGAATATGCTTGTCAAAGACTCATTCTGCATGAACCATTCAATTGAATGGGCTGGAACACTTGCTGCCGCCGACTCAAGCATATCTCATAGCCACGGGCATGACTATCTTGAGAATGTTGAATACAGAACAGCTGAGATATTTGATCCGTTTGATTCGATGAACCAATTCTATAACGAAGTAGGAAGCGCCACTACTGGACACAGAAACAATATTCTGCTTCAGAATGAAACGCCAGGTACCGATTATCCGACAAAAGTGGGATGTGCATTTAAGATTAGCGTTTCAGGCAACATGTATGCTGTAGAAACGTTCCAGTAAAGTCGACTTTTTCGTAAGCTCGTGCGATCCATATCAAAGGCAAGTAATCTGATCACAAGACTTCTTGACAATGCCATTACGATAAATGTATTGAATTTTGGAGTAATTAGCAATTTGCCAGTGAGCACTCATATGAGGGATATTAGCTTGTCATTTGATCAGTTCGAAATAGTAAAGGATTGACTTAAATTCAACCTGGAACAGATGCTTCGGGGTGTTTTATTACAGTAAAAACTAGTACTTTTCTAGTACCAGGACAAAAGTGCATCAAGCACTTTCGTGTCCTCGTCGCTAATGAATCAAAGGAAACCAGAGGCGATTTCGCAGCCTTGCTTCGCAAGTCTGCCGGTCTTGTCTCCCCAATCGGTCGACTGCGACCCGCTCGCTGTTTGCAAGCCCACTGGGCTTGCTCACTGACGCTCGCGCACTTTCGTGTTCGAATCGCTTCCTTTGATGCATTAAAAAATCGGAGTGGATTAACCCACTCCGATTTTTTGGTGCACCAGAGGCGATTCGAACACCCGACGCACGGTTTAGGAAACCGACGCTCTATCCCCTGAGCTACTGGTGCCCATCACTAAAATATGATAACATCTTTCAAGGGGAAATTCAATGCTTAATTTGGAAAAAATGGGCAAAATTGAATAGGAAACAACGGCACACGGGTAGTTAATGTGATATAATTTCTACAGATATGACTGATGAACATGGTATTGACTTTAGGAAAGGAGCCGGAAAACATGAATTTGATTGAGAAAGCAAGAAAATCGCTTCACGATATGACTTCTGATGAGACGCTGCGCTTTTGGGTGCAGTTTCTGTGGATAAATCGGGTGCTGGCTGCAGTCTGCATCTTTATGTCGATCGTCAATCTGTTTACTAAAGAATATACACTGATGATTTCTACGATGGTGTTTGCGGGGCTGAGCCTGATAAATGTCTTGTATTCCAGAAAGAAACAGGATGGACAGCAGATCATTGGAGTGATATTTTGTATTGAAGCACTGGCACTGCTGACTTTTTTCCTGGTTTTCGGGATACCGGACGGGTTCAGCATACTTTGGTGTATACTGCTGCCGCCGTTCATGCTGGAGATGTTTGGACTCAAGAAAGGAACGATAGTCTGCGCTGTGATGTTTGCACTGCTGATCTTCTTTTTCTGGATACCGGCTGGACGCGCAATGCTGCTGTATGAATATGGGGCGACTTTTGAGCTAAGGTTCCCAATGCTGTACTCGGCCTTTTACCTCATGGGATTTTTCCTTGAGACCATAAGGGCAATGACCCAGCAGCAGCTGGTGGAGGCAAGAGAAAACTATAGATATCTGTATATTCACGACGCGCTTACGGGGGCCTACAACCGCTATGGATTCAACAATAGGATCGATGAGGCAGTGCGGTCAGCTGAAGAAGGCGGCGTTTCAATGATAATCATGGATATAGATCACTTTAAGGCTGTAAACGACAACTATGGCCATCTTCAGGGCGATGAGGTGCTGTGCCGCATTGCGGCAGCGCTGAAGGACATCGCCGGCGATAAAGGCGACGTCTGCAGATGGGGAGGCGAAGAGTTTGCGGTCTTACTAAGCGGCGGGTATGATGCGGCTGCATTGGCAGAGGAGATGAGAATTGCAGTCAGCGAGCTGCGCATAGCATTTGAAGGGACTGAGTTTTCCGTAACTGCAAGCTTTGGCGTGGCAGCAACAAAGCACAGAGTGACGGCTGCGGAACTGGTGACTGCCGCGGACGGATACCTTTATAAGGCTAAATCAACAGGCCGCAATAAGGTTGTTGCGGATGAGGTTTGAGTGAACGGGAGAATGACAGAATGAAGGATTTGAGGCTGGAAGAAGAGTACAGCGATAAGCTTTTGACAGTGGAGCAGTGCTTAGAAAAAATAAAGTCCGGGGACCGAATCTTTGTCGGCTTTTACGGCGGAGAGCCGAGGGCGGTGCTGCGGAGGCTGCACACTATCGCGGACAGGGTCGAGAACGTGGAGGTCTGGAAGGCGACGGACATGGAAAGCTATCCCTTCATGACGGAACCGGACATGAAAGGGCACATAGAACTTAAGTCGATTTTTTACGGAGATGCCGCGAGGAAGCTGGGCAAAGAGGGCAGGACCGTCGACTATTTCCCTAACGATCTGCATCTGTGCATGGAACTGAAGAGGCAGCACGAGCCTTGCAATATCAGCATTGCGACCGTATCGCCTATTGACGATGCGGGATATTTCAGCCTGGGCTGCTGGGTGCAGACAGAGCACGATGCCATGGATGCCGCGGATACAGTGATCGTGGAAGTCAATCGCAACGCGCCGCGTACCTTTGGCGACACCAGAGTGCATATAAGCGAAGTAGATTACATCATCGAGGCGGATTCTGAGCTGCCGACTATAGACACTGTGCCGTACACCAAGGTCGAAGAAAGCCTGGGCGGATATGTCGCCGGGCTGATCAGAGATGGCGACTGCATACAGCTGGGGATAGGCAGCACGTCCAATGTGGTAGCTTTGAACCTGACGGGGAAACACGACCTGGGCATCCATTCGGAGATGTTCACCGAGTCGATGATGATGCTGATGAAGAAGGGCGTCATCAACAACAGCCGCAAAACCATCGACCGCGGCAAGGCGGTGGTATCCTTCGCCTGGGGACCGCGGGAGCTTTACGATTTTATCAACGGAAACGAAGACATCGTGTTCCGCAGAAGCACATACGTCAACGATCCTTTTGTCATCGCAAAGATCGACAATATGGTTTCCATAAACACGACGCTGCAGGTGGATCTGACGGGACAGGTCTGCAGCGAGAGCATTGGGCCGCGGCAGTACAGCGGCACCGGCGGAGCTTTTGATTTTGCCTACGGCGCCATTCACTCAAAAGGCGGGCGGGGCATCATCGCCATGCCTTCGACGGCGAAAGGCGGGACTGTATCAAGGATATCGCCGATGCTCACCGAAGGCGCAATGGTCAGCATCACGCGGAACGTGGTGGACAACATCGTCACAGAGTACGGTGTGGCGCAGATGCGGGGGAGAACCATACGCGAGCGGGCAAAAGCTTTGATCGCCATAGCCCGCCCGGATTTCCGCCAGGAGCTGACGAAGCAGGCTGAATATCTGCTGCTTTGGTAGCATGCCGGCCCAAGACTGACGGCAGAAGCACGCTGCGGGGCTGGCAGACGGTGCACATACAGCTGCGGGCAACGGCCAGGTATGCCGCGAAGTTACTCGAAAATTATTTTTTTCAGAACTGCAACATTTCCCCTTCCTGAACTGTTTACTATATGAAAAGGGCAGAGAGCTCGGAGAACAATTCAAACAGAAAGGAAATGAGATAATGAGGAAATTAGCAATTGTCGCAATGTGCGGCGTTATGGCAGCTACGATGCTGCTGGGAAGCACGGCTGTATTTGCCGGAACAACTACAGGTGGGGACAGCATCCCGAACCCCTTCGTGGAATGCAAGACAATAGATGAAGCGGCGCAGGTAGCCGGATTCACATTCAGCGTTCCGGAGAAGATAGGCAAGACTTTTGACAGCAAGAGCATATCAGCCATCAAAGATCAGCTTATTCAGGTCGACTACAAGAACGGCACCAAGAATGACCAGATCGAACTTCGCAAAGCAGCGAAATGCAGCAATGTCAGCGGCGTCTACACTAAATACAAGAACAAGACGACAGCTATCGTAAACGGCACTAAAGTCGTGATGAAGGGCAATGGAACTAAGGTCAGCGTAGCATCATGGAATGCCGGCAAGTATTCATATTCAATATACGCCAGCGTTTCCAAAAAAGGAATCAGCAAGGCCCTTGTAAAGTCCATCGTAAAGAAGATCGATGTCGAAAAAACAACATCTAACACAGTGCTGAAGACTGACGTGCAGAACAGCGTAACAGTCGGCCAGCAGTTCAACGTGGTTTTGGAAGACAACCCGTCAACAGGTTACGAGTGGACATACAAGATAGACAGCGACAACGTAAAACTGGTTAAGCAGTTTGTATCAAAAGACGGTTCAGGCACTGCGGACAACCCGATCGTTGGAGCACCTTCTGAGGTGACTTGGACATTTACAGCTGCAGCTGCAGGCACATACACGATCACTTTTACGCAGGCGAGATCATGGGAGACTGGTGTTGCACCGGCTCAGACGATGAAGTACGTCGTAGTAGTAAAATAGCAGAATTTAATTAGGAGAGGCGGATGGACTCAGCTATCTGGGAAAGTGAATATCGCGGATTCGACATCGGCAGCAGGCTGCAGCGAGCGGTACTGCGGGTTGAGTTCGCCCTGGCATCGGTTTTGGAATTCCCGGCAAACAGGGGGATCGGGATAGAGGGCCGAACTGATGCATCAGGTGCGGATGGAGAAAGAGACGGAAGAAATTCCAATGACGAAGCCGACCGTGAATACTTGAACCAGCAGGCTGAGAACATCCTTGATGAACACGGCGACAGCATACTGAGGCTGGCCTATTCGTACCTTCACAACATGGCTGATGCGGAAGACATACTGCAGGACACGATAATTCAGTTTCTGAAGACAGCGCCCAAGTTTGAGAACCGCATTCATGAGAAGGCATGGCTGCTGAGGACAGCGGGCAATCTCAGCAAAAACCGCATCGAGCACAATAAGGTCAGAGAGTCAGATGAACTCAGCGAGGAACTGGTTGCAGTGGAACGTGAGGATCTGGGCTATGTGTGGGATGCCGTCAGGCTGCTGCCTGCCAAGTACAGCGAAGTGATACATCTCTTTTATCATGAGGGCTATTCGACCGCTGAAATTGCGAATATATTAGGGGAAAAGGAGTCGACGGTCCGCTCGCATCTAAAGCGCGGGCGAGAAAAACTTCGTGGGGTGTTGAAGGAGGTCTATGACTTTGAGTAAGAAATATGATGAAATCATGGACAATATATATGTAACGGAAGATATGAGGAAGCGGATACTGCAGAACATCAGCGACGCGGACTTTGGCCGTCAGACAGGGGCTGGCGGACAGAACGGCACACCAAAGCGGGAGCATATCAAAACCTCCGGGGAGATGAAACCAAGGGTGCGCCGCCGCTGGAAACAGTATGCGTCAATAGCGGCCTGCGCGGCGGTTTTGATCGCCTGCGTGGTAACGTTGCCGCAGCTGAAGAATCCGACGGTTGTCACACCGCCTGACACAGGGGAAACAGTGGAGCCGGCACAGCCGGATACTCAGCAGCCGAATGCATCACAGGATTCGGGCACAACGAAAAACGGTGGAACATCAGGGGGTACGATAAGCAATGGCGGCTCGTCTGGCGGCAGTTCAGAGAGCAATGGCGGAACGCTGGGCAGCAGCGGAAGCGATTCACAGTCAGACAATAACGGATCGGTTTCCAATCCGCCTGATACGAATACGCCAGGCAGCGGAGACACGGAAGGCCCGGCAGTCAGCACAACCTGTGAAACTCAGGAGGAACTGGTCAAGACAGCAGGTTTTGATGTTGAAGGACTGACCTATCTGCCATTCGATGTGAAAACCACTGAGTACGTGCTGATCGGCGGCAGCATAGCGGAGATAACATACACCGGCAGCGATGGAAGCACCGCGGTATACCGCAAATCAAAAGGGGATGATGATAATTCCGGCGACTACAATACTTATGAAACATCGGTAAAGATGGATGTCGGAGATGTCAAGGCAACGCTGAAGGGCAGCCCTGGCGAATATGTTCTGGCCACATGGGCCTCGGGAAAATATTCCTATTCAGTAAGCTTATCCGCTGGCGCAGATGAAAATACATGGAACGGGATCATAAGCGGTAAGGAACAGAACAATTAAAAAACAGCGAATGGCAGGCGGTTTATCACCGGTATACCTGAACATTCGCTGTTTTTTTGATCAGCTGCGATAGACTGGCAGCATTCTGTAGAGGATCTGGTTGTCCAGCGCGTAGATGTGCGCCATTGAACCCTCCTCGCAAACCATCGTAAAGTAATTCTGCCTGTATGATCTCGCGTGTTCGTACATGAACCCTATGCAGTGGGCGCCGAATCCGGTCACGCTCATTGGCACGTAAAGTTCGGCAAGGTCGGGGCAGGTGTATATAGCTCTTTCACCTATTGCCTTAAGCCCCTGATTCAGCTTCAGCGTCTTAAGGTAATGATGATCTGCAAATGCCTCGCTGTCCAAGGTCGTAACCGACTGAGGCAGCGTTATGGACTTTACGTCAGATTTACCTTCCGGAATAACATTGCTGCCGATTTCGGAAACTTTATGACCATCAAGTTCCTCGGGAATGACGATTTCCTCCTCCGGTTCTTCGATGGATGTTAACTTGGCGCTGTCGTCAGCCAGCACTTCATAATTGAACTTCATGGCTTTACATCTCCTTGTGATATTCTGTATACATGTTAATATCACACTTTATTAGAATAAAGTCAAGAGCTTTGCGAAAATATGTTAGAAAATTATCAAAGTATTTATTGCCGTACATTATTCCCCATATCAGCCTTCGCAATCAGAATTTCAGCTCTCCGATCTCGCCTTCAACCAAGTCGATAAATGTGCCGTCTTTTACCCAGTCGCGGAACTTCTCGATGTCTGGATAGAGGTAGCGGTCTTCATCAACAAAGTCAACGGTCTCGCGTGCAAAGTCGTGGACTTTTGCCAGCACCGGCGACTCAGCCAGCGGTTTCAGGAAGTCGATGGCCTGCAGTGCAACAAAGAATTCAATGCCGACAATGTACTGCAGCTTGCGGACGCATTCACCGGATTTTTTGGCAGCGAAGTATGCCATGGAAACCGGATCCTCCTGATTAGCGCAGGTGGAGATGCTGTCGATGGTTGACGGCTGAGCCAGGATCTTGATCTCGCTCTGCAGACCTGCAGCTGTGTACTGCGGGATCATGAAGCCGTTGTTGAGGCCAGGTTTGGAAACAAGGAAGGCTGGAAGTCCGTCGCTGAGATTGTGGTTTACCATACGGTCGATGCTGCGCTCAACTTCGTTGCCGGCAATGGCGGCTGCCATGCTCAGCATGTCGACATGAGCTCCAACATATGAACCGTCAAAGTTGCCGCACATGAGGGCTACTCCGTCACCGTCTTCTGTCGGGAAGATCTCAGGATTGTCACTGACACCGTGCATCTCTTCCATGATGACTTCATAGGCTTCCTTAACAAGACGGCGAGTGGAACCATGGATCTGGGCCATTGCTCTCATGATGTAGCAGTCCTGGACCTTGGCGTCTCTGTATTTTTCTGAGATCTCGCTGCCCTCCAGAAGCTTAAGCAGGTTTTCGGCTGATGATATTTCTTCTTCGTGGTTCTTCATGGCGTGGATCCTAGGATCAAGAGCTTTGGTAGTACCACGGAGTGCTTCATAGACAAGGGCGCCGCCGATCTCAATGTTCTTCATTACGGAGATCGAGTCGTAGAGTGCAATCATTGCCAGAGCCGTTACGGTAATCGTGCCGTTGAGCAGGGAAAGACCTTCTTTGCACTTAAGTTCAGCAGGCCTGATGCCCTCGCGCTTCATTACCTCGGCTGCAGGAACTTTGTGACCGCCGCCGATATCATCGCTGATCTCGCCGCCTTCAATGACGTAGCCTTCACCGATGAACGCCATGACGAAATGACCTTCAACTGAAAGGTAGCCGACAGAGCCTTCGCCTGGGGCGAATGGGTAGATGTCAGCGTTGAGATAGTCGCGGATGACTTTCAGCGTCGAAAGCTGGATTCCAGCCTGACCTTTGCCGGAGTTTAAGATCATCTGCAGCATGATCGCTCTCGTCTGTTCTTTAGTCAGCGGTCTGCCGACAGCTACGGAATGAGAGCGAACGATGCGCTTCTGCAGTTCGATAGCATCGTCTGGGTCGATTGTGTAGCGGACGTTTTCGCCGAAGCCGGTGGTCACCCCGTAGATGATGCGGCCCTCGGCCAGGAATTTATCGATCAAAGCACGGCCGCGGTTTACTGTATCTTCGAATGAATCTGAAAAAGTGACTTTTGCACCGTATCTTGCAACGGCCATGAACTGGTCAAGTGTCAGCTGGCAGTCAGTCAGTTCAACAGTTTTGATTTCTTTTGCTTTCATTTCAACGCCTCCTGTGCGTGTATGCGGTTGATATTTGGTGTGGAAAAGCCGGCAAGCTGTGCCGCCGGCTTCCCCATATGGTTAAGGTTCTTATTGATGTCAGGCCTCTTTTGGTTCTTCAGGAATTGTTTCATCGATTCCGTCAACGACATCGTCGATATCGTAATCGATGATAAATTTCTTGGATACTATTGAATGCTCTGGATCGTCGATGGTGTTGTACTGCTCATAGTTCAGAAGCATCTTGAATCCGCTGATGACCAAAAGGATCATGACGATCAGCAGAGGGAATGCTACTGTGATAGCCAGCTGCTTAGTTGCATCGATGCCGCTTACGTTGCCGACTGTGCTTGCTGTAGCTAGGTCAACGAAAGTCAGACAGGAAAGGGTTGCGCCCCAGAAGATCTTGATTTTTGCCGGAGGCTCAACTGTTGCAGCGTTCTTAGCGTTGATGGACAGTGACGAAATAGTAGTCGTCATGGTGTCTGCCAGCGTTACTATGGAGATGTAGATCGTGAAGAGGAAGATGATCCTCAGCAGGGTAGTGAACGGCAGGTTCTGGAAGAATCCGAATACTGCTGCTTCTGTTCCCTTGTCGCTCATGAGCTGCCAGATTGCTCCGTTGCTCTTCTGGAAGCTGATGGATGCTCCGCCGAATATTGCGAACCATAAAACGCCGAATCCGCCAGGCAGCAGGAAGTTGAAGATCGTGAACTCTCTTAAGCTTCTGCCTCTTGCGATCTTTGCCAGGAAGATGCCCATCAGAGGTGCGTAGGCTATCATCCAGCTCCAGTAGTTTACTGTCCACCATGTTGGCCACATGTCGCCGTCATTCCAGGCGCCAGTGTAAAGTGACTGTTCAAAGAAGTGAGTCAGGTGGAATCCTAAGGACTCTGCAAACAGATTGAGTATGTATGCTGTAGGTCCGAAGAAAAGCACGAAGGCCAGCAGGCCCATGTATATCTTGGCGTTGGTGTCTGAGAAGAAACGAACGCCTCTGGAGATTCCGGTGTAGCTTGATAAAATGAAGGTGATTACCACGGCTGTCAGGATGATGATCCACATCATCTTGTTAGGAGTAAGGCCTGTTACAATGCCAACTCCTGCGCCGATCTGCAGTGCGCCTTCGCCAAGGGAGGCTGATACGCCGCCGGCAAGGCCGAATACGCAGAGGATGTCGATGAATGTACCGAATTTGCCCATAGCCTTCTCACCAAGGAGAGGATAGAGACATGAACTGATTCTGTACGGGAGTTTCATATTGTATACCGCAACGCCGATAACGATGCCGGCTACGCAGTAATATGCATATTCAGAAAGTCCCCAGTGGAGGTAGGTGGTGCTGAGCGCCAGCTTGGCTGCCATTGCGGTTTCAGGCTTGATGTCTGGGAATAGAGGAATGCCTGACATATAGTGGGTAACAGGTTCTGCAATTCCCCAGAATACGATGCCTGTAGCTATGCCGCCGCAGAGGGAAATTACGAACCAGTTCCATCTGCTCATTATTGGCTTGGCTTTTTCTCCTCCGATCTTGATGTTTCCAATCTTGCTTGAGAACATGCACCAGAAGCAGAAAAGGATAAGTGCAAGTGTGAGGAATTCGTAAGCCCATGCAAAGTTGGAGCATGCGAACACTACGATTTTGTCTTCGGCTGCGGCAAATGATGCCGGAGAAACGAGACCTAGGACGATGACGCCGATATAGATGATACACATTGTGATGAATACCGGTTTCCTGATTGTAACTTTGGTTTTCATTGTTACCTTCCTTTCGATAATAACTGAATTGGCTCATGTCACACAGCCATAAGTGACAAGGGCCGTCCGCGCGATAAGATGATAACGCGCGGGCTGTTGCGGTTTGGATCAGTTCAATTCTCCCAATTTCTTTTGTACGATATCTGCAAGCCTGCCGCTGTGGATCAGGTCTCTCAGATACTCGATATATGGATAAAGGAATGTGTCCTCTTTCATGAGAGGAACGTTTTTCCCAATCTCATCAAATACATCTTCGGTAACAGGGCTGCGACGGAAGTCGTTTAGCTTGACGCCCTGAGTTTCGAAGGATGACAGCAGCTCGATGGCCAGAATGTATTCCAGCTTTTCGCAGACTGCAATTGCTTTCTTGGAGGCGTTGTAGCCCATAGCCACATAGTCTTCCTGGTTGCCGCAGGTCGGTGTATTGTCGATGGTCGCCGAGGTGGAGAGTATCCTCATGTCGTTGAGCAGGCCGGCCTGAGTGTACTGCGGGATCATTAGTCCCGAGTTCAGTCCCGGATTGCTGATGAGGAAGCTTGGATAGCCGCTCAGTGTCTCGTCGATAAGCCTGTTGTTCCTGCGCTCAGACATCTTAGCCAGATTGGTAGCGGCAATGGATGCCGAGTCCATTTCAATACCTACATATGAGGAATCAGGGTTGCAGGCGGAAATAACTGTTTCCTCGCCTTCGCCTGTCCAGATGATAGGGTTGTCGCAGCATGAGTTCATTTCTGTCTCAATGGTTGTAAGCGCATCGTAGAGAGTTTTCTTGGCTGCGCCGTGAAGCTGCGGAACGCATCTTAGCGACAGTGCATCCTGAATGTGAGTGCCGGCAGCTTTTTCGATGACTTCGGAGCCTTCAAGGATATTTCTGATGTTGTCTGCTGTTGCACGCTGTTCTTTATGCGGACGCACTCTCATGACCCGGTCGTCAAAGGCGCTGATGAGTCCGTTTGATGCTTCCAGCGAAAAGGCTGCGATGATGTCGGCGGATACGGCAGCTTTGATCATGTCATAGAGTGCAAGGGCTGCCATTGCAGTAACGGACGTCGTGCCGGAAACCAGCGCAAGTCCTTCCTTGAAACTGAGGGGAAGCGGCTTTAGGCCGGCCGCTGTCAAAGCATCGGCTGCTTCCATCAGCTCGCCTTTGTACCACGCTTTGCCTTCGCCGACGATGACTCTGGCCATGTGGGCTTCAGGACTGAGGTATCCTACTGAACCCTCCTTCGGCGCCCACGGTGTGATGCCAAGGTTGAGGAACTGTCTGTACTGTTCCAGGATTGCGACGCGTACACCGCTGTAGCCCTGCCCCAGGTTCTGCAGTATCATGAACAAAACGGCTCGAGTCTCTTCTTCTGAGAACGGCGTTCCGACTGAAGTGGAGTGGGACATGATGATGTTGTGCTGCAGCTGTTCGGCTTCGTCGCCGCTGATGGCCTTGGTGCAGAGAGAGCCGAAACCTGTGGTAACGCCGTACATTGCACGGCCGTCTCCAGTCCATTTCTCTACCAGAGCGCGGGATTTCTCTACGCGGCTGATGTACTCCTCGGAGAATTCTACCTTTGCTCCGAAGCGTGCTACTGCTATGATGTCTTCTATTGTGACTCTTGCGCCAAGGGTCACAGTTTCTTTTGCTTTGGAATATTTCACGATAATGTCCTTTCTATCTGTATAACTGTGCTAGTTTTTCTGCTTAGAAATTGAATCACATACCTTTAATTTAGCAAAATCCGAGCCAAATTCTGCTGAATTGTCAGAAAAAAATACATAACGCTTTAGAACGTTGAAGTTTCAATAGTAAAAAAGAGGCTGACTCTGACGGGCAGACGGCCGCCAAAGCCACTGGCTGGCGGTTTTGATGCGCTTATACAGAGAAAATATGCAAAATCAGTTTGCATGATGCCAAATGATTTTGCAGTTTTGATTGACGGAGACTGCCGCTGGGAGTAAAATTACAGTATGATGGAGGCATTTATATGAAGATATGTGATGTGATAATAATCGCGGGCCCGGGGGTGACCGTGAAAGAAATAAGGTGGCTGAACGACAGTCTGAAGTCAATGTTTTCGGTGATATGGGACAGGTACGTCGGCAGCAGTCTGACTGGGATATTCCATGACTGCGATTTTGCTGAGGACTTCGGCGAGGTCAGCTGGGAGGGCAACGTTTTCGACTATTCCAGCTACGAGCGGCCCGGCGGCGACAGGATAATAATTATGAAGGAGGAGACGGACAGAGAATATCTGATAAGTCAGGCTCTCGACCTGGTGCCGGAGGGCATTCAGATCTACGACAAAAACGCCTGCGCGGTGCATTTCAACAAACGGAGCCGCGAGATCTCGCAGATACCAAGCTCAATGGATATTGAGGGAAGATATCTTTTGGACATGTACAATCTGGATGAAAGCATAAGCACGACAATGACTTCGCTGAGGACTGGCGAACCGGTGATAAACAGGGTAGACCATTACAATTCAAGTGACGGGACCTTCATTGCCACGGCTAACAGCGCCTTTCCGGTGACGAAGAACGGTGTCATCGTAGGATCGGTGGTTTTCGAGCAGGATAAGAAGATCGTCAGCAGCTATATAAGCCGCATGGAGGGCATAGAAAAAGCCCTCAATTCATACAGCACTTCTGACAGTCCGGTGACCTTCACCGGTTATACCTTTGACGACGTCATCGGCAGCGGTCCCATGCGTGACGCCCTGGACCTGGCGAAGAAGATCGCCCCTCAGGACTGCAGTGTGCTGCTGATTGGAGACACGGGGACGGGCAAAGAACTTTTCGCTCAGAGCATACACAAGGCCAGTACTCGCCGCAGCAAGAAGTTCATTGCCATCAACTGCGCTGCCATTCCAAGCACGCTGATAGAAAGTCTGCTTTTCGGCACAAGCAAGGGCAGCTTCACCGGCAGTGAGGACAAGGCAGGATACTTTGAAGAGGCTGACGGAGGAACTCTGTTTCTGGACGAGCTGAATTCCATGGGCCTCAGCATGCAGTCAAAGATACTCAGGGTCCTGCAGGAGAACACGTTAAGAAGGGTAGGCGGCAAGAAGGACATTAGGGTCGATGTGAGGATCATATCCTCCTGCAATGAGAATCCATTCAAGGCCATAGCCGACAACAGGCTGAGGAAGGACCTTTTCTATAGGATATCAACTGTAATGATCGACCTGCCGCTGCTGAGAGATCACATAGAAGATCTGGATGTGCTGATCAAAGCCAGGCTCCGCGAAAGCAACACCCATTTCGTCAATAAGGTGGAAGGCGCTACGCCGGAGGTCATGGATTTCCTGCGCAGCTATTCATGGCCTGGCAATGTCCGCGAACTCTACCACGTCATTGACTATGCCATGAACGTTACGGACAGCGACAAGATCGAGATGCAGCATCTGCCAAAGTATCTCTTTGGCGACGGCGGCGTTACTAGGGGCGGACTGCATTCAGCTTATGGAGATCAGGGCGCAAAGACCACTGAAGATCAGTCAGGTGCTGTGAAAACGACGGCTGAAAAATACCTGCCCCAGTCGCTTCAGACATCAATGGATGCCTACGAGGAGCGGGTGCTGCGAAATGCGCTTGATCACTTTGGCGGAAATGTAACAAAAACTGCAGACGCGCTGGACATAAAACGCCAGAGTCTGCAGTATAGAATCAAAAAATATGGGATCATAATCTGAAAAGAATCATGCTTCGCAGACGTTACGCTCTGCGAAGTCTTTTTTTATGGCCGCAAGTTTTGACGGATCTTCGGCAATCTCCACCGCCGCGGAAACAAATGCGCATACCGTCTTTTTCATCAGGGCGTGTGCCGCTTCTGAGTCGACGACTTCCAGTGCGCTTTCTTCATGGACAAAGCACGGCTTGCCGTATTCGGCAGCCAGCTCGCAGTAAAGGGTCGGGCAGACGTGACTGACGTTGCCGATGTCCGTTGAACCAGGGAAGCCGTGTTCTTCCACCGGAACGAAATTGTCAAGGCCTGCAGAGGCAAACCCGTCTTCCACGACTTTGACAAGTGAAGGTATTACCAGCAGATCGTCCATCTGATTTTCAAAATCGCTGTAAGTGAGACTAGCGCCGGTCATCTTTGCGGCCCCTTCAGCTATGTTGAGGATCCGCTGCCTCAGTTCTTTCACATACTGCCTGTCGTTGGCTCTGAAGGTTATCCTGCAGACTCCTCGGTCAGGTATGATGTTGACAGCCACTCCGCCTTCCGTGATGATGCCGTGTATCCTGGCGTCCGGTCTGATCTGCTGTCTCATGGCGTTGATGCCGCTGAAGAGGAGAATCACTGCATCCAGCGCGTTGATTCCCTTGTCGGGAAACTGAGCGGCGTGGACTGCTTTGCCGGTGAAGACGAACTCAACGGAGTTCATTGCAAGGGCTGCTGGCGATATGCATGACGTTGCGTCCAGGTGTGCCTGCAGCGCGATGTCAATGTCATCAAAAGTGCCAAGGCGGCACATGTCGCATTTGCTGCCAACTGTCTCTTCGGCGGGCGTGCCGATGACTTTCACCTTGCAGCCGGCTTCGGCGGCAAGCTCTTTCAGAACTGCTCCGCAGCCGCACATCGCTGCCGCGATCCAGTTGTGGCCGCAGGCGTGGGCTGGTTTGTTTTCCGGACCGTAGCCAGGAAGAGCGTCGTATTCTGCTACAAAAGCTATGACCGGCAGTCCATCATTTCCGTATTCGGCAATGAAGGCGGTCGGGATGTCTTCATAAGGAAAGCTGACTTTAAAACCTACGCCGGCAAGATAGTCAGCAATGTATCTGCTGGACTTGAATTCTTCTCCGCCCAGCTCGGGATTCTTGAAGAGGTAGCTTGACATGGCAATCATGTCAGGATACTTTTCTTCCATCAGGGATCCGATTGTTTCTTTCATTTTATTACTGATCATAATGTATGCACCTTTCAGCCCATGATATATTCTCTCATAACATTGAGCTCTGTCGGATCCTTGGCTGTATATCTTACAGTCGTTGCATCGACCAGCTCAACGCCAGGCATGGCAAGAGCGGAACGCGCCTTGCTGAATTCCTTAAGATTGATTTCCATGACCAGTTTGTCAGGAATGCTGATGACTGGAATGTCCGCTTTGATCGCTTTGCCAACGCCATCATAGATAAGCTGGCAGGCCGTGTCTGGATGGATGTTGAAGGTTGAATTGCCGCGGCATTCTTTGACTGCAACTGTCACAATGCCATTGATCTCATCCTGCGCCATGTCGCACATCATTTTGTCGCCGCTTAAGAATATGGACGGCACGGCGAACTGTGCGGCGAACAGCGAGTTGTAAGTCAGCTCGGAGGCCAGCTTGCCGTTGATCTTCATCCAATTGATCTTGTCATGGTCGGTGGTGTGGGCCAGAGGACTGCCGTCAGAACCAGACGGCGCGTGATAGCCTATGTAGAGGATTCCGGCGTATTTTTCGTCAATGCCTGCTACCATTGAGCCGGGGTGACAAGCCCAGCCGCGCATGAGCTTTGCGCCTACGGGCAGTTGGCGGTGGTCGATGTTCAGAGCGCTTTCGTGTCCGTCTCTGACTACGACGTCAAAACCTGCATCCAGGATAGCCTGGCAGGCCGCTGCCGTTTCGCGGGTCATCTGCTCGGCGGCCTTTTCATAGCCGTGACAGCCGATAATGGTTTCTTCCCATGATGTGACGTCGGTGATACCCTCGATGTCCGCACTGATGTAATACGTCTTTTTCTGTTCCATGTCATTCCTCCTGAGGCTGGTGCCTTTGATAGTCATTATTGTTTTTCTGGATCATTGCTATTGTCTTTCGGGATCTTTGACGTCGGATTCTTCCTCGTCAGCGGCTGCTTCTTCGCTGTCGGCTGATGGATCGCTGTCATCGTCGGCATCGTCGTCGTCTTCTGATTCGCTGTCGTCGTCTGCGTCGCCGGAATCTGCCTTGCTTTCTGGATCATCGTCTGAATCATCCTCGCCGTCAGCTTCATCCTCGTCGTCGGCTTCCTTTGGCACGACTCTAAGGTCAGGTTTCTTCTCTTCGACTACGACTGCTTTCGCCTGCTTTCGGAGACTGACTCCGACAACGACGATCAGCGCGCCGATGACTGTGGTGATCAGCCCGTAGAGCACGCTTTCCTTATACATCAGAAAACTGATGCCGATGAGTATAACTCCGCAGACAAAAGCAATTTCGCTGTCGCTCTTCAGTTTTTCTCTTCTGAATTTTCCTGATGAAAAATCAATGTTTCTTCTATTCATAATTAGTATTCCCTCTCTGTTTTTTTGCGTGCGCATCATCTTGCAGATTCCCGCTCCCGCATAGGAAATTATACACTTTTCCAGCGGCCAATGCAATTATCTTCACACTTTAGAATGCGGCAAGCAGACCGTAAATTATGACGCCGTCGGCTTGACGTCGCATCGTAGTTTTACGATTTGTGACCACTTTCGTCCTTTTAGCCCTTAAAAACGCACAAAAAAATTTTTTCTGCTGGGAAAGTTACCTGAAACAACATATTCCTATCGGCTCTGATGGAATTTTGCTCCATCAAAGCCACCGATCAAAGCTGCCGCCGTCTGACCGTAATTCTCCGCGCCCGGCAGTACGTTTGCCAGAACCGTATATCGTACATGCATCAACGATTTTAGGTCATGCAGACACATCACCAGAGTCACACATCGCTGTTTCATGAAAAACGTGCGTTTTTTGTTCATGATTCAGCCAAAGTGGTCACAAAACCCGATCGCAGGCAATAATGAAAATTTCCATTTTTGCTGAAAACGCGAAATCATATCATGCAAGGCCCTCAAATAATAACCGGAGTTCCATTCATGAAGTTGCGATTAAGGTGGTTCCAAAGATAAAGGATGTGTTATAATGAATGCATCAATTTTACGGCGTTGCCGACGGCGTTGCCGCAAGGAAGCGTCCATTGGGAGGGCATTAGATGAAAACAACGATAATTTTCAGCAAAAAACTGTGGCTGTGGCTGGCAGCTTCATTGGCAATAATAGTGGCAGGTATGCTGGTGATCTATCCTATAGGGATGAAGTCGGCAGACATTATTTTTCTTATCGCAGGGATCTGCATGATAGCAGGAATAGCAGTAATGATGGTGATCAAAAATTTCGGCGGTTACTGTCTCTGGCTGTCTGCCAGCATGATTGCAGTGGTAATGACGGTGGTAAAATGCGGGACGGAAGGTCATGCGAGTGCGCTTTACATAGCCTTTATGATTTTGGATATTGCCATGCCTGTCATAGGGTACAAATTCATGGACTTTGTTAAGGTCGACTTTGATGATGAAGAAGAGCAGGACGACTCAAAATCTTAATAATTCTTAAATCGGACCGGGCTCCGTTGACTTTGATATTTGCAGTGCTAGAATTGATACAAAAGACAACAGGAGGTATTGTTATGAAGAAACAATTAGGGATTATTTTGCTGTCAGCAGCAATGGCAGCAGCATTTACGTTTCCGTCATTTGCAGCTGTGACAACCACGACTACAGGGACCGGAGACACAACAGCAACAGTGCAGACAGTCACAGCCGCGAGTATCATTGTTAACGGCTCGAATATGGGTTCGAAATCATATATTAAAGACGGCATGATTTTCGTACCAGCTACACAGACGGCTAAGCAGCTTGGATTTTCCAAAACTGTTGTGAAGACAAAATTTGGTACAAAATACAAGTATTCAGATGGAACGACAACAGTAGCGCTGACACCGAAGAATTACAGAGTCAGCATCAACGGTCACAGCTTCTATGTATCGTCAAGCAGTGCATTTGCATATGCGAATAAGAAGCTGTACGTAGAGGCAGATGCTTTTGCTGAATACTTTGGAGCAAATCTGGTCACGGACAGCGGTAAGGTTGAACTTACAACAGCAGTGGCAAACGACGGCGTCAAGGTTTCAACAAAGCACATCGCTGTTACATACAAAAAACTGCATGCAAGCATCAGCTATCCATCCGTTTCCGGCATGTCTGACGAAACAGTACAGGCAACAATCAACAAAGTCTTTTACAACAAAGCGGTTGAAGCCGTAAAAGCCGGCAAAGAAAATGCAAAGGCACTCAGCGGATTTTCAACTGCAGCGACCTGTGAAACTTTTTTCAATTATGAGGTAAGCTACAATCAAAATGGTATTCTCAGCGTGATAATTGATGATTATCAGTATGCTGGCGGAGCTCATGGATCTACAGTACAGAGCGGTATGAACTTTGATCTGGCAACAGGCAAGCAGATTGGCGTTAGTGATTTATTCCAAGACAAGACAGGGGCATTCAAGGAAATAAACGACAAAGTCAGCAGTCTGATGAAAGAAAGAGAAAAATACGGAGTCATCGGATTCGAAGACAGTCCGTTCAAGACTATTGAGAACGATCAGGATTACTATCTGAGCAATGGCGGACTTACAATATTCTTCCAGGAAGATGGCAGTTATTATCCATATGCAGCAGGGATCCAGACTTTCCAGATACCTTACAGTTCGCTGAAAGCATACCTGGGAACGGGCTTTTCCAAGCTGGCACTTAAGACAACTTATCTGGACAGAGCCAATGTTACAGAACTGGCAGTGGGTCAGACGGCATATATAACCAATAACAGCAATCCGACCACAGGATATACATGGACGGAAAAGTCGGACAACGATAAAGTGCTGCAGATCGTCAAACATTATTATGTTCAGAATCCTGCTCCGGCAGGAGCAACGGGAGTCGGCGGCTGTGAAATCGTGATCGTGAAAGCAGTATCTGCTGGAACTGCATCGATTACATGCAGCTGTGAACGGTCTTGGGAAGGGGCAACCTCGGCTGTTGATCAGGCTACATACAAAGTAACAGTAAAATAGTCAACGATTATTTTCGCATATTAATAAAAAATAACGGCAGGGACTCAAACGAGTCCCTGTTTTTGTACATGACAACAAAATTTCTTTACATGTTTAAATTATTAGAATATAATGAATGTAGTGTTTGAAGGCGGCCAGGCCGCCAATGGGATTGTGTAATAGTTTCTGAAGTGATTGTGGAAGGAAAGTTTATGGGGATTGCAGGTGGGTTCGCCTTGTCAGTACTGGCAGGCGTGGCGCTGATGGAGTCTATCTATTTCCAGAGGGGTCAGTATATATCTAAGAATGCGAACAGAGCCATTTTGATGATGGGTCTGTTTTGTGCGCTCTGGTGCATGGCATTTGCTGTAATGTTCTTGACTGCAAACCGCTTTTTTGTTGATACAGCTTGGGTACTGGCTATTGCCGGCATATTTGGATATATGACCACTGTCATTTGTCTGATCAGTTTTTCCTCAGGGCTGGTTACTGAACCGCGCCGCAGCAGGAATTTCTGCATTGGCCTGGCGTCTGTATCGGCGGGCTTGGCATTGTGGCTGGCTGCATCCTCACATGTAAGAACTGACTATTTCACATTTGGAACTTATTATCATGAATCACGGCTTGTAGTTGCAGTATGCACGGTATATATTGCCGCATTGCTGATTGCGGGCATGATCATGCTTTTCTACTGGAGAAAGACAACTCCTGTGACTAGAGATAAAAAAATCGCGGGAATCGTCCTTGGCAGCGGAACACTTTTGATTTCATTTTCATTAATAGACGTGATCCTTCCGCTGGAGGGGATTCAGCCTATGAGAATATCGCCGGCAGCAGCATTCGTTGCATATATGATGCTGTGCACGCTATGCAAAAGATATAACACATTTTCTATTTCTAGTGAGAATCAGGCAAAGTACATATATGAGATCGTCGACACACCGATCATTGTGCTGGATCACAGCGGCAATGTATCCATGGTAAATGCCTATGGCAGGAAATATTTCAATATTAATGGCACAGGCGAGGGCATCACTCTGTCTGAACTGTTCCATATAGGTGGCAAAGAAGGAGAGAAACTAATTGAATCCATCATAGCCAGCGGTGGCGGCACGAGAAGGATGGTCTCCAAAAACAGCGGGTCTGTCTGCGCAACGCACTTCACGGTGATAAGGGATGAATTCGATGAAATATCGTGCATTTACTGCATTGCCTACGACATGACGAGAGAAGCCAATGCTTTGGCGGAGCTGAGGAAGCTTCGTGATGAGCTGGAAGTGGAGCTGAAGAAGAGAAGTTCTCAGATGGAGCACGTAACTCTTAATGCAATCACGACGGTAGCTAATACCATTGATGCCAAGGATGAATATACTAAAGGCCATTCGGTCAGGGTCGCCAGATATGCAAGCGAGATCGCGAAAGAAATGGGGTATCCGGCAGATATGGTGCAGAATATCAAGTATATCGGTCTGCTGCACGATATCGGCAAGATCGGCGTTCCGGACACGATACTCAACAAGCCGGGCAAGCTGTCTGATGTAGAGTATGATATGATAAAGACGCATACTGATCTTGGCGGCGAAATATTGAAGGACATCGCCATGGTGGATAAGGCTGCGGAAGGAGCCAGGTTCCATCATGAAAGATATGACGGAAAAGGCTATCCGATAGGCCTTTCCGGTGAGGATATCCCAATCGAAGCAAGGATAATCGAGGTCGCGGATGCATATGATGCAATGACCAGCGACAGGATATACAGAAAGAGACTTTCACCTGAACAGGTGCACAGCGAACTTGAAAAGGGACGCGGCACACAGTTCGATCCGAAAATCGTAGATGCGCTGTTCCGTCTTATCGATTCCGGAAGACTCGGTGTTAGCAGGTCAAGTGAGAGTCTAGAGGACGATGAAGCTGAAGCTGATGAAAGCAACCAGATGCTGCAGCAGATCATGGACAACTGGGATAAGACGGTCCGTCTGAGTTCATCTAGAGACTACCTCACGGGATTAAGGGACCGGAGAACTGCGGAAAAGCTGATCGGCGATGCCTTGAACGATGACTGCGGCTGTCTGGGTCTCATTGATTTGGATAATCTTAAGAGGGTCAACGACATATTCGGGCATCTGGCCGGCGATTATGTGCTGAAGATGCTGGGCGAAGTGCTTTCGTCACAGGACAGAAAGGTGATAACGGCAAGATACGGCGGCGACGAGTTTCTGCTCTTCATTCCAGCAGTTAGTGATAAGGAAACGGTGGCAACGGTCATTGACAGCATAATGGAAGCTTTCAATTACAAGAAGCAGGAAGGTGAGCAGTACAAGCTTACGTCCCTTTCAATAGGACTCTGCATGTGTCCGAAGGGTGGCGATCTGACAGTGGCGATCGCCAATGCAGACAAGGCCCTCTACAACACAAAGCTCAATGGGAAGAACAACTACTCGTTCTACATGCCATCTTCCGTGGAAAACGGCCGGGCCAAGGGCACAGATCTGAAGCGGCTGGTAGATGCACTTCAGCAGCAAGGCGGATATATTGGCGCTTTAAGCGTTGAATATCGTGAGTTTTCCAAGCTATATAGCTACATATCGAACATGGGTGAGCGTAATTCATATCCTGTTCATCTCATCATGCTGACGCTGGAGTCTGACGCTGAAAGCAACATGGATATAGAAAAACAGGAAAAGATGATGTATTACGTTGAAGCCGCAGTGTGCGAGAGTCTGAGAAAAACAGATGTCTGCACGCGTTTCAGCAGTATACAGTATCTGGTCGTGCTTGCAAACGCTACACCAGAAAGCATCAATACAATAATTAACAGGATAATCCGTTCATTTTACAAGATGTGCGGATCCAATACAGAACATCTGACTTACGACGTTGCCCATCTGGACAACCCGGAGATCAGAAAGGAGAATTAGAATGGGCTATTTTTTAATAGATTACGAGAATACCAAGAACAATGGGCTGAATGGTATTGAAACGCTGAGCAGCAAGGACACGGTATGCATTTTCTACAGCGAGAATGCCAATACCCTGACCTTTGAAACTCACAAGAAGATCAGTGAATCCACAGCCAACTTCGTATTCCAGGAAGTAGATGTCGGCACCAAGAATGCTCTCGACTTCCAGCTGGTCACATATCTGGGATATCTGATTGGCAAAGACAGGAACCAGAAGTATTTCATCGTCACCAAGGATGCCGGTTTTGGCAGCGTGGCGAAATTCTGGGCTGCCCGCAATGTCAGCGTGACAGTGGTCATCGACCTTCTGCAGAACAATGTCCGCGAGGAGAAAGAAAAACTGGTGGAGGAAGTTGAGAAAGTCATACCAGACAAGGAGGCGGCTAAAGTCATAGCCGATATAATCCAGAGATACAAGACCAAGCAGGGCATCAACAACCAGCTTATGAAGGTCTTTTCCTCCAAGAAAGGAAACGGCGAAGAAAACAATAAGAAGGTATCAGAGTATTATAAGGCAATCAAGCCTCTGATCAAGGACAAGAAAGGTAAATAAAACCGTAACTCGATAACCGCAAAACCCCTTCAGGCAACATGCGTATTGGCATAGCTGAAGGGGTTTTTTGATGTATCTGTTTGGAAAGCGCAGTTAAATGCTACGCTGCAATGTACGGTATAATGTAGAGCACGACTGCCAGGATACAGAAGACGGCGACTATGGTTTTCCAGAGTTTGTACTCCTTGTCCATGGCTTTTTTCTCTGTGTCTGAAGGTGCAACTTCTTCCATTACCATTTCATCCAGTTTAACGTTATCCGGTTCGCCGTATTTGGCGCGGCAGATAAAGTAGATGCCGAGACCAACGAAGCACCAGATGATGCCTGACACGATAGCGTAGCGGTCCAGCTGGGTCATCATGACAAGGTAGATGATCAGGCTGACAGGGGCACCGATTTTGATAAGCGGTGCGCTGTAAGGCCGCTTCAGATCAGGGTGTTTCTTCCTCAGGCCGTATGCCGCGGCGATGCCGATGACATAATAGAACAGGTCTGCGAAGAGGCTGACGGAAGCAACAAAGTTGATCGTGTATTTAGTCAGTATCAGCGACAAAACACCCAGCACCAGTATCGACACGTAAGGAGTTTTGTATTTAGGGTGCAGCTTAGCGAAGAATTTAGGCATTGCGCCTTCTCTTGCCATAGCGTATAAGTAACGCGGCGGTACGGCAATGCTGGAGTTCAGGGTGGAGAAGTCTCCGCCGAAGGCTATGCCGGCTGCCAGAAGCGCCATTGGGAATCCCAGGATGCCGGCCATCTGCATGCCTTCAGCAAACGGTGCTGAAGCTTCGGCGATCTGGCCGATCTTGTCAGCAGGAACGATGCCGATAAGATACCACTGGAATATGGCGTTTACTGCGAAAACGATGAAAGGCGAGAGGTTCAGTGCACGAGGCAGATTGATCTGCGGGTATTTGATCTCCTCGCCCATGGCGCAGCAGGTCTCAAAACCGGCAAAGCACCACCAGATCATGGCAACTGCACCGATGAATCCCCAGGCGCTCATGTCCTTAAGCGAATCAGGTACTACAACATAGCTTGGCATATTGATGTTTGGAATCATGGAAACCATCCAGATCAGAGCGACTCCCCAGAAGAAGTACATGAACCCGTTCTGCAGCCGGCCTGTCATTTCCGTGCCGCGGATGTTGGTTATTATGAAGAGGATGATAGGTATGCTGGCCAGCGCCATGTCGCTGATAGGCAGGTCGACTCCGAAAGCCTTGAACATGGTCTTGAAATAAAAGCTGAAGGCCAGAGCCTCGCCAGAAGTAACTGCAATCAGTGAAGCAATGAAATTCCAGCCTGCCAGTACGCCGGCTGATTTGCCAAGGCCGAGCTGGGCATATTTATAGGTGCCTCCGGCAAATGGAAGCGCTGCACCCATTTCTGCATAGAGCTTGGCGGGATAAATACTGATGATTGCTGCAATAAGTGTGGCGATGATAACTGTGGAGCCGAGGGTACCGACGATCTGAGCGCCTGTCGTGAAAAGTCCGACGCCTATGACGTTGCCTACGGTTATCGTGACAGCTTCCTTCATGCCGAAGGTACGCTGGAGAGTGTCGCCGCTTGCCGCTGTTTTGGTGACGTTATCTGTCATATGATATTCTCCTTTCGCGAGTAGTTATTTATGCTTTAATTATTTATCATGATAACGTGTTAAGCGTACTCCATGTCAAGAGCGCAAAAGAGCCGAAAAAAAAGAAAACGTAGAGTGAACTCAACGTTTTCTTCGATTTACATATTATTTATGGAATTACTTTAGCTTGTGCTCTGCGTCACAGTATACGCATCTGTAGATTTTGTTCTCCTTGTCGACCAGCTTGAATTTGTGCTCGATTTCCTGCTCAACGGAGGTGATGCACCTTGGGTTCTTGCATTTGATCACGTTGGTCAGAGTCTCAGGAAGATCCATGTGGAGCTTTTCCTTAAGGCTGCCGTCTTCTACTACGTTTACCGTGATGTTGTTGTCTACATAACCGAGGATGTCGTAGTCAAGCTCAATGTTGCCGTCGATTTTGATGATGTCCTTCTTGCCGTATTTGGTGCTGGTTGCGTTCTGAATAATGGCAACACAGCAGTCAAGTTTGTCCAGGCCGAGAAGCTCATAGATCTGCATGCTCTTTCCTGCCTTGATATGGTCCAGTACGATTCCGTTTTTTACTCCATCTATGTTCATTTATTTACCTCCTTAGTTGCTGCCCTTAGTGATACCCAGAAGCTTCAGAATGAGGGCCATTCTGATGTGCTTGCCGCAGAGTGCCTGGTAGAAATAGCAGGCTCTCGGATCGTCGTCGACCTCGACTGAGATCTCATTTACCCTTGGCAGCGGATGCATGATGACGAGATCCTTCTTGGCAGGCTCCAGTTTTTCAAGGTCCAGGATGTAGCTGTCCTTTAATCTTACATAATCCTCTTCGTTGAAGAACCTTTCTTTCTGAACTCTTGTCATGTAGAGAATGTCAAGCTCAGGAATAGCGTCCTCCAGACTTTCAACTTCTTCCCATTCTGCACCGGCTCTGTCCATGTTTTCCTTGACATAGTCAGGGACACGCAGCTCAGGCGGAGCGATAAGAACGAATTTGATATTGTTGTATCTTAGCATCGCTTCGATGAGAGAATGAACGGTTCTTCCAAACTTCAGGTCTCCGCAGAGTCCGATGGTCAGATTTTCAAGTCTTCCTTTCTTCCTCCTGATAGTCAGAAGGTCGGTCAGAGTCTGTGTCGGGTGGAAATGACCGCCGTCTCCGGCATTGATGATAGGAACTGTGCTGCGGCGTGATCCTACGATCGGAGCACCTTCCTTAGGATGCCTCATGGCGATGATGTCGACGTAGTTGCCTACTGTTCTGACAGTATCGCTAACGCTTTCGCCCTTGGATGCTGAACTTGACTTGGCCTCTGAGAATCCCAGAACGCTGCCGCCCATCTCAAGCATTGCCGCTTCGAAGCTGAGCCTGGTCCTCGTGCTTGGCTCGAAGAACAAAGTAGCCAGTTTCTTGCCTTCACAGATGTGTTCGTAGTCTTTGTGGTTAGTTACGATGTCATCTGCCACGTCCATCAGTTCACTGATTTCCTCAACAGAAAAGTCCGTAATGTTGATCAGGTTTCTGATCTCACTCATTTTGCTGATTTCGCTCATTTATTTATCTCCTCTCATCCATCCCTCGTCTGAAGGATTGTTTCTGAATTTAATTATTCTATCTATGTCTGAAGCCTTGATGTAACCCGATTCGGCAGCTACATGCAGCAGCGCGTCCAGGTTGCAGAGGCTGACATTCTTAACATTGTGCTCGGCCAGTCTGTCCAAGCCCTTTTTCATTCCATAGGTGAAGATGCTGACGATGCCCAGCACATCTGCGCCGGCGTTTCTTAGAATTTCCACCGTGTCACAGGCAGAGCCTGCAGTGGAGATCAGATCTTCAACGACTACGACTTTCTGTCCGGGCAGCAGCTTTCCTTCTATCTGATTGGTTCTGCCGTGGTCCTTGGCGGAGCCTCTGACATAACCCATAGGGATACCCATCAGGTGTCCTACGATCGCGGCATGAGCAATGCCTGCGGTGCTTGTACCCATTACGACTTCGCAGTCAGGATAATTCTCTTTGATTTCCTCAACCAGACCTTCCTCTATCATTGTGCGCACGTCAGGCGCAGTAAGCGTCAGGCGGTTGTCGCAGTAGATTGGGCTTTTGATGCCGCTGGCCCATGTGAACGGGTCCTCCGGTCTCAGAAAAACAGCCTCGATGGACAAAAGTCCGCGGGCGATATCGTCTTTAGTCATGATCATTTCGCATCTCCTCCTGTAAATTCCTTATATGCGCGTTTGTAAGCCGCGGCCGGATCTTCGGCTTTGGTTATCGGGCGTCCTACGACTATGTAATCGGACCCCAGCTCTCTGGCTTTCTCCGGTGTAGTGACTCTGACCTGATCATCTTTGGATCCTTCCGCAAAGCGCACGCCCGGCGTTACTGTCAGAAATCCGCTGCCGCAGGCTTCATGTATCTTGCCTGCTTCCAGAGGCGAGCACACAACCCCGTCCAGACCGGCCTCAGAGGCGTTTTCCGCGTACTTTATAACGACCTTGTCTATTTCTTCGCTGATCAAAAGTTCGGCCTGCATACGCTCCTGACTCGTCGAAGTCAGCTGAGTCACGGCGATCAAAAGTGGCCTGGTGCCGTCCGGCCTTGTCAGACCGCGGAGTGCAGCTTCCATCATATCTTTAGTCCCGGCAGCATGAACGTTGCACATGTCAACGTCCAGTTTTGACAGGGCAGCCATTGCCTTTTCTACGGTGTTCGGTATGTCGTGAAGCTTCAGATCCAGAAAGATCCTGTAGCCCTGAGCCTTGATTTCCCTGACGATGTCCGGGCCTTCGCTGTAAAACAGCTCCATGCCTATCTTCAGGAAAGGCTTCTTTTCAAATCCGGCGAATTTCTCCAGAAAGTCCATAGTTTCTTTCTTTCCAGGAAAGTCGCAGGCGATGATCACATCTTTTGCGTTGCTCATTTTTCCTCCTTTATATTGCCGCCTATTCAACGGCGCCGATTATGTCAGACAGTTTTTCTATTTTCAGTTCTTCCATGATATTTGGCAGGTCTTCAATGATCTTCTTGCAGGCATAGGGATCTACCAGATTGGCAGCGCCTACCTGCACCGCCGTAGCTCCAGCCATCATCATCTCAATGACGTCTCTGGCTGACTGTATGCCGCCCATGCCGATGACCGGTATGCTGACCGCCTTTGCGACCTGATATACCATTCTTACAGCCACCGGAAAGATTGCAGGACCGGAGAAGCCACCCATCTTGTTGGCAATCACCGGCTGACGCTTAGCAATGTCTATGCGCATCCCGAGCAGGGTGTTGATCAGGCTGAGACCATCTGCTCCCGCCGCTTCACAGGCCTGAGCAATGGAGACGATGTCGGTTACGTTAGGGCTAAGTTTGATGTAGACAGGCTTAGATGTAACATCCCTAACTGCATTAGTCACTTCGGCTGCGCTTTCCGGCAGTACGCCGTATGCCATGCCGCCGCAGTGGACGTTAGGGCAGCTGACGTTGACTTCAATGATGCCGACCTGCGGCTGCTGATCCATGGCGACAGCGCACTCTACATATTCATCTACAGAGAATCCGCTGATATTTGCTATTACAGGTTTGCTGAAGAGCTTGCCAAGTTCAGGCAGCTCATGTTCGCAGACTGCCTTTAGTCCCGGGTTCTGAAGACCTACGGAATTGATCATGCCTTCAGTGCATTCGGCTATCCTTGGCTGGGGATTTCCCAGACGCGGATCTCTGGTCGTTCCCTTGAAGGAAATCGAACCCAGAATGTTCAGGTCGTAGAATTCTGCAAACTCTTTGCCATAGCCGAAGGTTCCGCTGGCGGGAATGACCGGATTGTCCAGAGTCAGTCCGCTGAGTGTAACTTTAGTATCTACCATTTTATTTCCTCCTTTACGAGGACTGGGCCATCTTTGCATATCCTCTTGTAGCCGTATTTAGTCTCGCAGGTGCAGCCCATGCAGGCACCGAAGCCGCAGGCCATGCGCGCCTCGAAGCTGAACTGCCCGTCAGGAGCTTTTCCGTATACTGCCTTCAGCATCGGCTCCGGTCCACAGGTGAAGACGTAGTCGTAGTCGATATCATCCATGACGTCGGTAACAAAACCTTTGTATCCTGCTGACCCGTCAACGGTGGTGATCACCGGTTCGATTCCGATGCCGCTGAATACATCATCAAGTATGATGTCAGACATAGAGTTGAATCCCAGCACAACGGTCGGCCTCTTGCCTGCTTTGATCAGTCTGAGTGCCAGACCGTAGAGCGGCGGTACGCCTATTCCTCCGCCGACGATCAAAGGTTTCTGTCCGGCGTTTGCTACATCGAAGCCGTTGCCTAACGGCATCAGCACGTCTAACTTTTCGCCGGGGTCCATAGCAGCGATTGCTTTGGTCCCTTGCCCGGCTATCCTGAATATTACCGTCAGGCTTTCTGAATCCCAGTCGCAGATCGAAATCGGTCGTCTCAGGTAGAAGCCCTCAGCCTTTATGTTGATGAACTGGCCCGGAGCGCTGATCTCTGACATGTCGCCGCGAAGTTTCATGGCGTAGATGCCGGGTTTCAGCTCCGTCTTGTATTCTATTTTCAGTAATTGGTCTTTCATATTATTTATTCTCCCAGACTATATTTCCGCCCACGATGGTCATAGCCGCCCTGCCGCAGACGGTCCAGCCTTCGAAAGGCGTTGCTTTACCTTTGCTTTCAAATCCTGCAGAATCGATGACGTATGGTCCTGTGATGTCTAAGACTGTGACGTCGGCAAGACATCCGTCCTGGATGGCATAATCCCGGGCAAGCCGCTTTTCGTCATCAGGGGTTCCAGGAACGCCGGTTTTTATCATGTCTGATCTTCCCCCAGGGAGTCCGAATCTTATCCTTGGAGCGATGCTCATCATTTCTATCAGGCGGGTAAGGGTGATCACGCCAGGCGCAACCAGCTTGGTGTAGAGGACTGGAAAGGATGTTTCCAGTCCGACAATGCCGAAGGCACTGCCCTCAAGTCCTTTTGATTTTTCCTCAGCGCTGTGGGGTGCGTGGTCTGTGGCGATCATATCTATGGTGCCGTCAATGATGCCTTCTATCAGCGCTTCCTTATCCTCGCGGCTTCTCAGCGGCGGGTTCATCTTGAAACGTCCGTTTTCTTCCAGATCATCTTCACACATTACCAGGTAATGTGGTCCGGTCTCGCAGGTAACGTTGATGCCTTTAGCTTTTGCCTTCCTTATTATATCCACAGTCTCTTTGGTGGATATGTGGCAGACGTGATAGGCTGCGCCTGTCTTTTCCGCCAGAGCAACATCCCTCTCAACCTGTTTCCATTCGCTTTCTGAAGAGATGCCCTTGTGTCCGTGTTCGGCTGCATATTTTCCCTCGTGGATCCAGCCGCCAGTCAGAAGGCTTTCGTCTTCACAGTGGGCGACTATGAGCTTGCCGAGAGAAGCAGCCTTGATCATAGCTTCTTCCATTAGCTCGCCAGTCTGTATGCCTTTGCCGTCATCGGAGAACGCGCAGACATAAGGCGCCAGCGCTTCCATGTCGGAAAGAGCGCTGCGGCCGTTTTGACCTTGGGTGATCGTACCGTAGGGGATCACGCGGACTTTAGCATCCCGGTCAATGATATCCAGCTGAACTTTCAGAGAATCAAGATCAGCAGGTGCAGGCTTCAGATTAGGCATTGGACAGACGCAGGTGTAGCCGCCTCTGGCCGCCGCCGCGGTGCCTGTCGCTATGGTTTCTTTATAAAAAAAACCGGGCTCACGCAAATGCACATGCACATCTGTGAAACCCGGAACAACCGCCTTGCCAGCACAGTCAATAATTCTGTCTGCGCTGTTAATATCTTCAGAGCTGATACTGTCGACAAAAACTCTTTCTCCAGAAACAAAAACGTCAGCCTTTCGGAAGCCCTCCGGCATATAAACAAATCCATTTCGTAATAGGAATCCCATCAATATCGCTCCTTTCATTTTCAGTTTTATTTATTTTTGCTCAAATCTTCGATATACTATCATAGAATGATACCGCTGTCAATAGGACAGCGGGAAAATAACTTAGACATTTTTCTGGAATTATGCCTGGCAGTTTCAGCACTGCTGATCAGCTGAAAAAGTCCCTGATAACTATGAGCAGGAAGTTGTTCTCATAGAGATAATTTCCCAGCTGCGATTTGGCTATGGCGGCGACTGCTACCTTGGAAAGGGTTGGCCAGATCAGCCCGAATACCGGCACTAGAGCGGCTAGGATGATGAGCACTATGATGAAACCCTTGATGCCTCCAAAGATGAAGCCGAGCATGCCGTCAAAGCAGCCCATGGGACCGTCGTGGAATTTCTTGGAGAAAAGTCTGACGATAAGCCAGCAGATGATTTTGATGCCGAGGACGATGATCAGGAAGGCCGAGATGGTCAGCAGGATCGAGACGATCTGCTGGGTCAGGTCGCTGACCATTGTCTGCGTTTCATCGGAGAGCATATTGCCGAATAGTGAAGGCATAGATTTATATGTGGAACTGCTGGTGAAAGAGCCTTGCAGATAATCGGACACGTGTTTCTTCAGAAAACTGTCGTAGGACGTGTAACTTATGAGCAGTCCCTTGACACGGCCGCAGAAAACGAAGCCGAGGATGACGCATACGAACCACTGGGCAAAACCGATCATTGTCAGGGCAAAACCTCTGCGTGCTCCCATGATCATAGTGAAGAGCAGAAACAGCAGTATGATGCCGTCGACAACGGTCCCTGCACCAAAGTTGGTGACCAGTCCCTGGAAGAATTCTTTGATTGTGTTTACCGTACTGTCAAAATCCATTGTTCACCCCTGTAATTCTTTATTTTCAGCCATTCAGACCAAGCAGTATGCTTTCTATATATTTTACTCGAAAATCCATGGGAATGCAATGTTTCAGTGGAAACTGGAGTACAATTATTGCACAATTATTGATACAAAACTATTGAATACAGTATAATTCTGTGATAATATATTACAGTATATGGATAGGTTTATGAATGAGGCTCTGAAGGAAGCAAAGATCGCCTTTGATCTTGGTGAGATTCCGGTAGGAGCCGTAATAGTCAGAAATGAACAGATCATCGGCCGAGGGCACAATCTTACGGAGACGGCCAAGGATCCGACGGTACATGCGGAGATGAATGCAATCAGGGAAGCCGCAGCTTCCTTAGGCGGCTGGCGTTTGCCGGGATGCAGCATGTACGTTACAGTGGAACCCTGCGCCATGTGTGCCGGAGCTTTGATCTGGGCGAGAATAGACAATTTATATATCGGGACCATGGATCCTAAAGCCGGAGCGTGCGGCTCCGTTTTTGATGTAGCGGGAGGTGACAGACTCAACCACAGCATCAATGTTGAAACGGGAATTATGGAAGAGGAGTGCAGGAAAATGATGAAGGATTTCTTTGCTCTTCTAAGGGATAGAAAAATCAAGAAATTAAAGTAAGAGGAGATTAGGACATGAAAAAATTTGGCAAAATTGCCTGCCTTGCGGCAGTTCTGGTAATGTGCGCTGCGTCAGTCGCTTTCGCTGCGACTCCGCTTAAGGTAACGAGCACTTACCCGACAGATGGACAGAAGAATACTACTAAGGAGAACATGGCCGTACAGGTCAACTTCAACAAGGAAGTGGGCAAGAAGTCTTACAGATCAGCCAACTCAGAATGCTTCCAGATCGTGGACGAATCGGGAAAGGAAGTTCCTATCAAGGTCTTCTACAATCCGAAAAATCCTAAGCAGGCACTGGTGCTTGCAGACACTACCAAGAAGCTGAACATTCAGGATGGCAAGGACTACACTCTGAAGATTTCCGGCGATTTCGTCGACAACGAGGGCGTTGCGCTTGGAACTGATGAGACAGTAACATTTACCGTTATCAATCAGAAGCGCGGTACCGCAGTTTACATGGTAATGATGGTGCTGATGTTTGGAGCAATTTTCTTCTTCTCTGCTAAGCAGATGAAGACCAGCCAAAAGGAGAAACTCATAGAAGAAGGAGAACTCAAGGAAGAACCGTTCAATCCGTACAAAGAAGCAAAGAAAACAGGAAAATCAGTAGAAGAGCTGATCGCCGAGCACGAGAAGGAAATGGCGAAACGGCGCAAGAGGCAGGAAAAGAAAGCCAAGAAGAACGCTAATGCCCAGCCTGAGGAAGAAGGAGAAGAATACTTCGCATACAGGGTCAAGGGACCTCGCCCGATAGCAGCTGCCGGCAGTAAATTTATAACTGGACGCAAGGCGCAGCATGAGGCTGAGCTTGCAAAGAAGGCCGAGGAAGAAGCACTTAAGGCTAAGTATGCTGCGATCCAGGCAAAACAAAAGAGCGGAAAAAAGAAAAAGAAATAAGTAAATGAATGAGATAATAGTACACTCCTTTGCCAAAATAAACCTGTCAATAGACGTTCTCGGCACTATGCCGAACGGCATGCATCAGGTAGATATGATAATGCAGCAGATATCCTTCCACGATGACGTGAACGTCAGGTTCAAGCCAGAGCGGGAGAGACGCAGAGGAGACATTGACATCATCATGAAGACGAACAGGCCGTACCTGCCTGTTGACGACAGAAATCTTGGGGTCAAGGCCGCCAGACTGGTCGTTGCCAAGTATGGGGAAAAACTCCCCGGAGGGGTTTTGATGATCGATATCCTGAAGAGGATACCGGTTGCAGCGGGTCTTGCTGGAGGAAGCGGCAATGGAGCTGCAGTCATCCACGGGCTGAACACTTTGTGGAGACTGGGTATGGATCTGGAAAAGGTGTGCGAACTCTGCGGAGAGCTGGGTTCGGATGTGCCGTTCAGCGCTATGGGGCAGGCGAGATGCTGCTATAACCTGCCGAAAAAAATCAGGAAAGACAGCCTTGCGGTGTCCTGTGCAAGAGCGGGAGGAAGCGGAACGAGTCTGACTCCTTTGAAACCGCTGAGAAAGGCAATTGTCATAGCAAAGCCGCCGATCAGCGTATCGACGAGAGAAGTATACGGCGGAATAGACGACTGCGTGATAAGCAGACGTCCGGATAACGAGGCACTTGCCGCTGGGTTAGCTGGCGGAAATGATAAACAGATATATGATAACTTTATAAACGTCCTAGAGGAATATTCCTTGAGGGCTCATCCGGAAATCAGCACGCTTAAGGAAATGATGGAGAAAGAAACGGCTGCACGGAAGGTAATGATGAGCGGAAGCGGACCTACAGTGTTTGGAGTCTTTGACAGCATGGATGATGCAAGGGCCGGATGCGAGGCCGTAAGAAAGAGCGGATACGAAGCTTATTGGACAAAAACAACGAGATGAGGAGAATTGGATATGTTGAACTTTGATTTGCAGAATCACAGGCCATTGCGTGAAATCGTATATGAACAGCTTAAACTCCAGATACTGACTGGAAAAATCACTCCAGGTACCAGGATGATGGAGGTAGAACTTGCTGACGAAATGGGCGTTAGCAGGACGCCGGTGCGTGAGGCTATTAGAAAACTGGAAAAAGAAGGCCTGGTTACGATCGAGCCGCGCAGGGGAGCCTATGCATCAGACATTTCTGTGAAAGACATGGTTGACATCCTGGAGGTAAGAGAAGCACTTGAAGGACTGGCTGCTTCGCTTGTGACATCAAAGATCACTGATGAGGAAGTTGCTGAACTCAAGCAGATCACCAAGGGTTACAGCGATGCTATAAAGAACAACGATACGGAAAAAATCATCCACTATGATGAACTGTTCCATAAGAAGATCGTTGCCTTCAGCGAGAATAATACTCTGATCCAGATGGGTGAGACAGTTCAGGATCTGGCGCTCCGTTTCAGATATCTATATTATGATGATTTCTCGCGTTATGTTAATATGCCTAACGAGCATATGGAGATCATTGCAAGCCTGGCCGGAGGCGATCCGGATAAGGCTCGTGAAGTTGCCGACGAGCACGTTGAGAAACTGAAGAAATTCGTCATCACTGAAGGCGAGACGGCCTTCAAAGAAGAGTTCAAGGACAAGAAGTAGGCATGACCTTAGGCTATGCCTTAAATACAGCATTGAGAGGGTATAACTTTGATACAGTTCAGACTGGCGGAGTTATACCCTTTTTACAGAAAGGGAATAAATGAGCATACCTATAGAAAAATATCTGGAAGATCTGGAAAAGCTGATCAATACCGATTCTGGGACGATGAACATTGCAGGAAACGATTTCATGGCGGGATTTTTTGCCGACCGGCTTGAAGCGGCAGGCTATGAGACTGAAATCTTGCGCTGCGGCGAGGTCAATCGACCGGTAGTGACGGCAAAATCGCCAAATGCCGGCGGGCATTTTGATTTATATCTTGGCGGACATCTGGATACTGTCTATCCAGACGGGACGGCATCTCAGAGACCGTTCCGCAGGGAAGATGACAGGGTTTACGGACCGGGTACGATCGACATGAAGTCGGGCACGCTGCTGATCCTATATCTTGCAGAGTACCTGATCCAAAAATCTCCGGAGATCAAAATCGCCATAGTTCTCAACAGTGACGAGGAGTCCGGCTCGCCGGATTCGGTGAACATACAGCGGAGCTTAGCGGCAGAATGCAGATATGCAATGATTTTCGAAGGCGCCCGCAAAGAGGGGCGTTTTGTCAGCCAGCGCAAAGGCATAGCGAAATACAGGATCGATATTGAGGGCGTGGCATCACACTCCGGTACGGCGCCGCGGCTTGGTGCCAGCGCCATAGTTGAACTTGCCAACTGGATAGTAAAAATCGACAAAATGAAAAACTATGACAAGGGAACTACGATCAACGTCGGTCTGATCAAAGGAGGCACTGCGCTCAACGTTGTAGCCCCTTCGGCCAGCGCTATGGTTGAAGTAAGATATATTCAGCAGCGAGAATACGAGAGAGTCAGACGGCTCATTTATAAACTAATTGAAAGGCCGTTTGTTGACGGTACTCACGGCAAGGTGACGGAGATCAGCCACTACCAGCCGCTGACAGAGACGCCGGAGACCAAGGCTATGCTGGAAAAACTTGAGGACCTGCACATTGTCTGCATTCTGGCTGGCGGAACTTCAGATGCTAACCGCATCGCGTCAACAGGTATCCCAATTCTTGACGGCTGCGGACCAGAAGGCGGATTTCCGCACAATACCGGGGAATTCCTCAGGATAAGCTCGGTGGAAGAGCGGTTTGAAATGATATTGAAGATAATAAGGAAGCTTGCAGCTTAATACAAAAAACAAAGCCGCCGGGCTGGCGTTACGCACAGTCCGACGGCTTTTGTTAAAAAGTATGGATCATCTGTTGCATTCGTTGAGGATCTCTTCGGATACATGTCTTATGAGATCCTCGTAGTCTGGAACGTCGACATCGGTTCCCGTAAAGCAGAGGATAAACGGCTGCTTTGCATAGACTAGGGCGACATCGTTGGTTATGTTGTCGTCTTCCCCGGTTTTGTGGGCGCACGGGATGTCTTCGCGCCATCTGCCAGGTATCTTGTGGTTTATCTGCTGCTCCATCAGGGTATCCTCAATTTTTTTGGAAACCTCGGCGTTTACGAATGTTCTGTCGTAGACCTGTTCAAGCAGCATGCCCATTTCTTTTGGCGTTATCTCGTTTTCCAGACCCTTGGCGCCAGCTTCCGAGTCATATAGCATGCGTCTCAGCTTAGTCACCTTCAGACCCATTTCAGCGAAACCTTTGTTGTATTCGTCTATTCCTAGGAAGGAAATAAGCTTGTTTGTCGCTGTATTGTCGCTGAGTGAGATCATCAGGTTGCACAGTGTGCGTATGTCGCACTCCGGTTCGTCGGTGAACAGGGTCAGAGCACCGCAGATGGGCACTTTGTCAGAGTTGCGGATGACAAGCCTGTCATTCATGCTTATGGTTCCTGCTGCGTCACGGCGCGACAGCTCCATGAAAATCGGCAGTTTGATTACGCTTGCTGCCAAATATGCGTCGTTTTCATTGTATGCTGCGGTTTCGCCGGTTAACAGATTCTTGAAATAAAACCCAGGGCGGCCCTTTTGGTCCTCTAGCCTATTTATAATGCTGCTTTTGTTGATTGGCATATCTACTCTAATCCTTCTCCTTTATATTCCTGACCGCCATTCTTCTTCTTGAAATAAGCGTATACGATCAAGCCTGCCAAAGTGATGAGCACTCCGATGATGGCTGATTTAGGATTGCTTACAAATTCATTGACGAGAAGAACTCCGTACAGGATGATAGCGATAACGACTGTAACTGCTCCGCCCCAGACTTTATAAGGTCTCTCAAGGTTTGGATACTTTTTCCTGTAAACGAGCACTGCTGCAATAGTCAGGCAGTTGATAACTGCTGAAACGAAGATCAGCATATCAGTCAGACTCTGCAGACTGTTGAAGATAACCAGGAAAATGGAAATTGCTGATGATGCGATCGTAGCTTCTAACGGGATGCCGCGCTTGTCAATATGCTGGAACATCTTAGGGAAGTAGCCTTCCTTGGACATTGCATAATACGTACGAGGGAATACAAGTACATCGCCGTTAAGTGTACCCAAGATGCCTATTGTCATACCAACGAGGACGATTGTCGTTCCTACATTGCCCATTGTTCTCTGTGCAACTTCGTTTCCGAGGTAGATGTTGTTTTCACTTCCAGCCATCTGTGTGATGGTGTCATAAGGCAGAACTTTGTAGACTGCCAGCTGGAATAAAGTGTATATAAGAGTAATGAATCCTATGGAAATAATAATCGCAAGCGGGAGATCTTTTTTCGGATTCCGCATTTCTTCTGCAACGGTATTCAGGTTCTCCCAGCCTTCATAAGCCCACAGACTGGCAAATGTAGCATAGCCAACGACGGTGATCATACCGGATATGCCTTTTCCTGATGCATTTGCAGGAGTTGTCAGGCTTAGGTCAGGACTCTGTGTACCCATTGTAAAGCCTACAACGATAATCAGTACAAGCGGCACTACTCTAAGTACCATGGTAACATTCTGCAAATACGATGCGCCCTGTACACCGAAAACATTGATGACTGTAAGTACTACGATCAAGGCGATCGCAATGAGTTTTAACTCTACAGTGTTGAGGCCCCAAACTCCCTGGAAGGCTGTAACAGCCGCAAGGGCGAGGGATGCGATAGAGCCTGAACCGGTAAGTATGAAACCTAGAAAACCATTCAGGAACCCAAGCGCAGGCGTGTAGGCCTCACCTAAGTAAATTGTGTTTCCTCCTGCAACAGGCCTTTCTGCACCGAGTTCGGCAAAACAGAGACCGCCGAGGATAGAGACTACTCCTCCAATGATCCAGCAGACGATGGACCAGCCAAGGCTCATGTCAACTCTTTGGAGTACATAGGCATTCAGATAATAGACTCCGGAGCCGATGGTCATGCCGGCTACAAGGCTGATGCCGCCGAAAACTCCGATGACTTTTCTGAAACTGCCGTTATTGTTGTTGTCCAAGATAATTCCTCCTTTTACAATAGTATAATAACTGCATGATTACAGTCGGATTAATTGCAAAAAGAGTGCCATTCAAAAAAACCGCGTTTTAGAGGCTTGGAAGCTGAAAAAGACCGATATCCGTTCAAAAAACTGAACCTGATTTTCCCGAAAACGTTCAGAAAAACGGACGGCAGATCATTCTTTAGCGGCATTAGGCTGTTATAGTGATTCGCCGCTTGCATCCCTGAAACAGAGCATGGTAACGTCACGCATCATTGTTTCCACTTTTCTCCGGTCGATATGCGCTGAAGCCATAGCCAGAATGAAAGGATGCTCACAGTACACGGTACCGCAGTCTACAAGAGCATCGTCATCTAAACCGCTGATATGCGCCACCTTAACTGTTTCGCTGAAACAGTAGGGAATTACTTCGGTTCTCTGATTTCTTATCATCACATCAGTCATATCACGGCTGGCCTTTTCAGAAATCATCTGGCCGCGGTAGATACGGTCGAACATAACAGCCATTTCGCTTATTGACAGATAGTTTTCAACACCCTTTGCCATAGCGTCGAAATCGTAGATTTTTCTGTTGATCTCTGATTTGCTGAAGCCCATGGAGCGGATAGTTGCATTGATATTCTCCATTCCAAGGATGTCGAGCAAAATGTTGAAAGCCACATTGTCACTTACGGATGTCATGAGCTGATAGAGATCTTCGACTGTGAGGTCTATGCCTTCGTGAAGACATCCGATGGCTCCGAAAGCAGCATCGTAGTTGATGTAGTCACTTTTGCGCAACCGGTATTTCTGATGTTTATCTAACGTTCCCCCGTCTATCCTGCGGAAGGCCTCAATCAGAGGGAAGAGCATGACTGCACCTGATGCAGGGAAAATATCACAGTTACCGGCAAAGCAGCCTTCGCTGGTTGCCGTGTTGATATAGTATATTCCAATATCACCAGGAACGTGTTCAATTCGCTCTTTTATCCTATCGTTTATCATTTGCCTGATTCTCCTTCATGAAATGAGCGGCAGTCGATGCCATATTTGTTGATTTTGTCGAAAAGGCTTGTGCGTCCAATGCCTAAGTACTCGGCAGTTTTCTGTTTTTCGCCGCCGAACTGCTCCAGAGCATCAATGATCAGCTGCTTCTCCAGCAGCTCTTTAGCATCTTTTAACCGATGGCCGGCGCTGACGCCTGCCTGGTTTGGAGCAATAGCACTGGCAATGTCTTCATAAGTTTTATCAACTGGGATATCAATGTCATCACATCTAATCAGCTTGCCGTCCGAGAGTATGCAGGCCTTTTCCAATACATTTTCAAGTTCTCTGATGTTACCGGGCCAGGAGTAATGCTTCATTTTCCTTATTGCCTTATCGCTGACCAGCAGCTGATCCGTTCCCACTCGGGAGCAGATAGCGGGCAGTATGTCGCTGATAATGAAGAACAGCGAGTCCAATCTCTCTCTTAATGGCGGTATTTCAACTGGAAATACATTGATCCGGTAGTAAAGATCCTCCCTGAATCTGTTTTCGTTTACGAGGGCCTCGAGGTTCTGGTTAGTAGCAGCAATGATCCTGACATCAGATACAATAGATCTTTCACCGCCGACACGGTAGAACGAATGACTCTGAATCGCTTCCAGCAGTTTTCCCTGAAGTTCCATGGGTATTTCTGATATTTCGTCTAGGAACAGGGTGCCGCCATTGGCCTGTTCAAAGTACCCGGTTTTTCCGCTTTTCCGCGCTCCCGTAAAGGCGCCGCCTTCGTAACCGAACAATTCACTTTCAATGAGCGTGTATGGGATCGCAGCGCAGTTGACATTGATAAAAGGGCCGCAGCGGCGGGAACTGTTGTTGTGTATCTGTTTGGATAAAAATGATTTGCCGGTCCCGCTTTCTCCAGTGAGAAGTATGGTTGTGCCGGTGTCTGAAGCCTTTTGCAGCAGATATTTTACCTTTAGTATCTTTTCGTCTTTTCCCCAAAGGCTGAATGAAAAGCCGCTAGAGGGTATTTGGAATTCGTCTGCTTTGAGTATTCTGTCGTAGAGGGTGAACGTTTCCTTGGCATTCTTCAAGAGGTCATCTGCACTGAATATTGACCAAATGTGCGAACTGGTATTCTGGTCAATTGTTTCGGGGCATGATACTACGCCTTGAATTATCGTTGTTTCACCGCTCAGCAGACCCTTAAATTTCTGATCAAGGGCATCTTCAATATTGACAGCATTTGCGCTGTCAACAGGCGGAAGCTGGACATGGCCTTTAAAACGAGCGCCGTGCATGATTTCGTCAAAGGAAAGATCATCTGCACCTGATGAAAAATAGCGAACGCCTTCTTTGCCGTAGATGATAAGAAAGCGGCCATTGACAAAACTACAGCTGATGTGCTGATTTTCAATGGAAACCAGGGGCAGGCCATCACTGCCTGCTCTAAAACTGATATTCACGCCTCCAAAGACAGTTGAAGCATCCAGGCTTCTGATGACCATAGTGCCCATTTCTTCTTCAAAACAGCTGCCGATAACAGCGCACCCGCACATGTCGATATTGCCGCACAGCCTTCTGATAAGATCTGCTTCAGAGGCGGACATAGCATTCGGATCATGTATAATAAGTATAAAAATATCACCTTCACCTATGCTGCCACTTGGATATCCAAATGGAGGATCATATTGCAGGTTAATAAAATTCAGTGTGTTCTGCCCTATAAATTTTGCTTTGCTGTTTTGGACAGCAATGAGATTGTCTGAATACAATTTCAATCCTTCCTTAATTTCAATTGCCCATCAGCTGACTGCTGACGCCTCTGCAGAAGTCGCAAGGGGAGTAGTAGTCTTCATACTCGGCATTGCAGCCCATTTCAAAGGCGACGTTCTTAAGTTCCCGTATACCTCCTTTTATCAGGGCTCGCATTACGGGGTTGCTTAGAGGGTCATATTCGGCAAGTATGTCTATGATGGTCTTCTCTTTGATATTTCCAATAGGGAAGGAGCATACGCATACGCTGCCGTCCGGTTCGATGGAAATACTGTGAACGTTATTGAGCGCATCAGTATATGGAGCATCACCGCATTTGAAGTCGTAATCGTATGCGCCTTTGCTGAAATAGCTTTCCAGATACCTTTTGGCATTGCCGTCAGGCGTTATCACGTTGCCTGCCGATTCTGCCAGACCGAGATCACTGAAAAAGTCAAGGCACTGGCGAGTTTCATAGTTGAACATGTTGTCTGAATCCTTGCTGGTAACCCAGGCAGGGCTCAGAGAGATGCTTTTGAAGCCGCGAGAAACTAAGGCTGCGGCAAACATATGCTGTTTCTTGAGTGAAATAAACTCCTTGTGGAACGAATCCACTGAAAGAAGCACTTCTGTAACACCGCAGCCGATAATTTTTTCGGCTAGCAGAGCCAGCGAGTGCTCGTCAAGCCAGGTGCCGCCGTTGGTGATAAGCTGGCGGATCGGAATCTCGCAGGCGGCGGCTTTGTTCATTATGCTGAACACTGCATCTGGATAGAGCAGTGACTCGCCGCCAAAAGTCATGACTGACTGCACGTTGAATTCTCTGCTGGCAGCATCAATAGCTTTGATTGCACTGCCAATGTCGATATGCCCACGGTAAGAGTTGGCGCCAGTGCGCTTGTCCGCTGAAACGCAGTGTTTGCAGCGGCAAATGCACTCGTATGTGACTGGGAATTCTATGCGGTCGATATTTTCGATATATGCATTGAATCTTTTCATAACACTTCCCTAACTATCGCATCTTCAATTAAATCGCAATATATATTTTTCTTAAGCGTGCATCCAGTAGAATGCGTTGAGTACTGCTGCCAGATCGCTGGACTCGTAAAGTACCGTGAACGGTCCGTTCTGAACGGCGCCTGGGAAGGATCCTGCCTTCTTGGCGTCCTGATGCCTGCGGAAGCATAGTTCTAGGGTGATTTTCTCGTTTGTTGGAAGCGGCTTTACCTGTTTTGCCAGAAGAGCTTCCTTAACTGTTTGTCTGATCTCGTCGTTGACGACTTCAGGGCTGCGGTTGATCGTGGCATCTCCAACGCCTTCTTTTGTTGGTACGGACATGATCCCTTTGATGATTGCCGGGGCGCCGTCGCAGAGGGCTTTGTCGCCGCTTACTAAAACCATTGGGACACCATACTTGGCGCATACATAGGAGTGATATTCAAGTTCGGTCATGATGTGTCCGTTAAGCTTGGTCCAGAACATGCCTGAGTTGGTCATCGTGTGGGAGAGGGGATTGCCGTCAGTGCCGCCTCCGGAGTGGTATCCGATGCACATTGCCGCATCAAAACTTTCGTCTATACCGGCAACCATTGAGTCGGCTATCATTTCCCAGCCTCTGATCAGTCTGACCTCCTTAGGAAGGCCATCGATCCAGAGGTTGCGGCCGGAGTCGTGTGAGTCCTTGACCCATATCTCGGTCGCGCCGGCGTCTAATGCACCCTGACATGCGGAAAGGACTTCCTTCTGCATCTCAGCAGCAGCTCTTTCATGTTCGCCATTTTCGATTTCTGTCTCGTTCCAGCTTGAAACGCCGCAAACACCTTCAATGTCTGCACTTATATATACTTTCATATCGTTCTTTTCCTCCTGCGTTGATTATCGTGTTGTAATATTTTATTGCCGTAGGCAACAAGGTCCGGGGGCCCACCCGAAGCTTTAGCTTCGTGGAAGGGCGGGGTTATTTTGTCATGGCCAGTGAACCCATAGGATCCCAAGGCTCCAGGACTTTCGGCTCGGATTCGTACTGTGCAAGCTGTGCGGCTGTAAGGTACTTCTTATTGACTACTACCTGATAAACGTACTGGCTGAACCATTTGTCGCCCATGACGAAATAGCCCTTCTTGCCGACGTCGTCGCCCCAGCTGTTTTCAACTCTCCAGCGGTTTGGAGTGCCGTCCGGCAGTATGTTTACTCCCTGCAGCACCATAGCGTGGGTCATCTGGCTCTCGCCGTAGTCCAGACGCTGTGATTTGGTCATATCAAAATCCATGCTGAACAGCTCTTCTATGTCAAAGGTGTCAAGGTCGAGGATGCCGAAGTCTCTGAGTTCACGCTGACCGACATCGCAGCCAAACCATACAGGTTCTCCGTCTTTCATCTGGGCGATGGCGGCTTTCTTCAGCTCTTCTATGTCAAGGTTCAGGTATCTGATTATGTGACCTTCTTTGACGTTGCCCAGATATTTGACTGTATAGCTCTTGTTGAACGGCTTGTCGTCAGTAGTGGCGTTGATCAGGCTTACATAGTCGTCAAGATCGATGCCGATGTGCTTGTCGTAGAATTCCTTTGGCGTGATGCCGTAATCGGTGATGTATTTGTCGTCTTTGGTTCTGACTTCGAAGTCGAACTTAAGCGGCGGTTTGCCGAGGCAGATGCATAGAAGTCTGTAGACGTCTTCCATCATGGATTCTTTCATTTTTTCCAGCTCAGCGGCACTCTTGCCGGCCTTATGAGCGTTCCTCAAAGTGCAGGCGCACTGTCTTAGTTTTTCTGTCAGATAATCGTCCATTTCGCTTGTTTTCGACGAGCAGGCAGTCTCTGGCATGGCGGCTTTTGGCACGATGCCGTATTTTCTGACGATATTGCAGAACATGTCCCACTGACCGCCGTCGCCTTCAGGTTCCTTCAGAAGGAATGAAACTGTACGGCCTGTTACTGGCTCATCTGCAAGTTCGATCATGCTTTCAAGGAAATAGTTTGCCTTTTCGAGTTTATCGTAGAAGAGAAGGAAGTTCTGTGAGAGCTCGAACTCTTCAATATTATATTTTTTCATCAGCTGATATCTAAGACAGTTGGTTGCTGCGAAAAGCCAGCATCTGCCAGAGTTCTTCTGATTGGTAGTTCCGAATTTAGAAATGCTCACCGAAAATTCATGAGGAATATTTCTGGTGACGCTGTAGTTTTGCGCGGCCTTGTCAACACCGCAGCTTGAAGCTGCATTCATAGCAATAAGGTTCTTGCCGTTCTTGTCAAAATTCTCATCATACTGCTTGAGCAGTTCTTTAGTAAGTTCCATAATTGTTGCTCCTTGGTCTAAAAAATGGGGCAGGGACTATTGCCGCCTGCCCCAGAATGATTGGTTTGGTTAATTAGTTAGGATGCTACGTTCCTGAAGTTTCCGTCACTGTCGGTCACGATGTCGTTTACGAAGAAGTCTCCGATAGGACTTGTAACGATGCCCTTGATCTCTGATCTCCAGCATCTGTATCCGCCGGAATCAACCAGTGGAATTATTGTGTTGTAATCGTATAGTTTCTCCAGAATCTTAGTGATCTGCTGGGTTCTTGAGTCGAAATCTACTGTGCTTCTAGCTTTTGCTACCATTGCCTGTTCAGCTTTGGCATCTGGGTTAGTGCAGGCAGTGTTTCTGTTGCAGAAATAATCCAGCAGCAGGAATGGTTCGTTCCAGCCAAGTCCCATACGGGCGATCTGGAATTTGCCGTCTTCAACGTCAGTCTGTACATATGACCAGTCTTTGGACTCGATCTTCATGTCGATGCCAAGGGCTTTCATGTCAGCCTGAATGGACTGAGCGACTTTCTTAGGCATATCTGAATCACTGCACTTGTAAGTGAATGTGAATGTCTTGCCGTTCTTCTCCAGAATACCGTCACTGTTCTTCTTCCAGCCAGCAGCTGCAAGAAGCTTCTCGGCTTCTGCCTTGTTGTAGCTGTAATTATCCTTGTAGTAGGTCTCTGCGGTCTTGTCGTAGTTGATTACCTTGGATACCAGCAGGTTGTAGGCAGGTTTTTCAAAATCGCTGAGGTAGCTCTTCATGCTGTCTCTGTTGATGCCAAGAATGATAGCCTTGCGGACGTTCTTGTCCTTGAACAGAGGATCTGTCATGTTGATCTCCGCGTAATCGATGGTTGCACAGCTTGCTTCAACCATGGTAACTGTATCGGATTTTGATTTCAGTTCATTGTAATATTCGGAATCTACCTGTGAAAGGACATCATAATCACCATTTTCAATACCTTTTGACAGGGTGAAGCCTTCACCTGAGAATACGACTTTGATCGTCTTAACAGGGCATGCATCGTGATTCTTGACCAGCGGGTTGTTAGTCTTATAGCCCGGGTTGGCCTTGAGTATTACATAAGCGCCTGGCTGATAGTCGTCAACGTAGTAAGCTCCATAAGGGTGGCATCCCCAGAGCAGTTTGTCCTTGGACATTGAATCAAGTTCGTCCTTGTCGATTACTCCGATGAAGCAGCTTTCAAAGTTGAATTCGGTATCTGCCTGATATTTGCTGAAGTGGATGATCACATCGCGTCCTTTTGTTTCCATGGACTTGATGTTGGAATATCCATCCTTGTAAGGGCTGACCTTAAGACCGTATTTGATGCTTGCCACTACGTCTTCAGGCTCCAGTTCCTCTCCTGTTGAGTATTTCATTCCTTTAGGGAATGTAAGTGTCAGGGTGAGGCCGTTATCGCTCCAAACTTCTTTGGATGCGATCCTTGGAACAGCCTTCTTAGTAGTAGGATCCTCCTGAAGGATGGAATCTGCTACCAGAGACTGCATGTCGTTCCAGTCTTCTGCCTGGAACATGTCGATGGTACTCCATGCGCTGTCGTGGATGATCAGCGTCTTGCCGCCGCCCGTTGATGACGAGCTGCTGCTGCTGTCGCTGCTCTTGCTGCCGCAGCCTGTAAAGCTGAATACGGCGATCATGGAAACGATCAGCAGGATTGTAAATAACTTCTTCTTCATTGCTTTTTCCTCCATACTTTTGGTTAGGTAAAACTAAATGGTAAAAGAATTTCCTATCAATCTATACCAGTTCAAGCAATATCTAATCTAGGGGGTGGGAGATAGGCGGGGATGTTTTTTATCCCCGCAGTCAGCTATTATTGTCGCAGACAACAAGGTTCCCGGGGACCCACCCGAAGCTTTAGCTTCGTGGGAGGGTGGGGTTCTTATTTTGATGACACATTCCTGAAATTTCCATCGCTGTCGGTAACAACGTCATCGAGATAAAGGTCTCCTATTGGAGTATGCTTTATACCTTTGATTTCAGATCTCCAGCAACGATAGTTTGTCTGATTGACCAGAGGAATTATCGTGCAGTAATCGAATAGTTTTTCTTGTAACTGTGTAATGAGTTTGGTCCTTGTGTCATAGTCAACGGTTGCTCTTGCTTGATCAATCATTGCCTGTTCACCATCTGGATCGGGATTTGTACACTCAATGTTACGTCTGCACATATTGTCGAGCAGAAGGAAAGGCTCGTTCCAGCCTAATCCCAGATAAGCCATCTGGAATTTTCCATCGGCTACATCCTGTCTGACATATGTATGTTCTTTAGTGGTAATATCCATTGTGATTCCAATATCTTTGAAATCTGACTGCAGAGACTGTGCGGCTTTTTTTGCTGTATCGTCGTCGTTGCAGTCTAAAGTAAATGTAAATTTCTTGCCGTTTTTAACAAGAAGGCCATCACTGTTTTTCTTCCATCCGGCAGCTGATAGAAGTTTTTCTGCTTCTGCCTTGTTGTAGTCGTAATGTTCCTTATAGTATGTCTCGGCATCCTTCGAGTAATTCTGGCATTTTGGCAGCATTAGACAGTAAGCGGGCTCATTATATGAACCGATGTACTTCTTCATGCTATTTCTGTTAATTGCCAGAATTAGGGCTTTACGAACGTTCTTGTCCTGAAAAAGCGCGTCTTTCATGTTAAATTCTGCATAATATATCTGTGCACAGCAGGCCTCAACGGTCGTAACTTTATCTGACTTCTTAAGTTCGCTGTAGTACTCTGCAGGTAATTCAGATAGGAGATCATAATCACCGCTCTGAATGCCTTTAGCCAGTGTAAACGATTCGCCTGAGAAGACGACTTTTATTGTTTTAATTGGGCATGCCCCTTTATTTTCAACAAGAGGGTTATATGTTTTATAACCAGGGTTGGCTTTCAATATTGCATATGCGCCTGGCTGATAATCCGCGAGATAATAAGCACCATATGGGTGGCATCCCCATAACATTTTGTCTTTTGACATGGTGTCAATTTCGTCTTTATCAATTACTCCAGTGAAACAGCACATGAAATTGTTTTCTGTATCTGCCTGGTATTTCTTAAAATGAACCACTACATTGCGTCCCTGTACTTCCATGGATTTAATATTTCTATATCCGTCAGCATAAGGGCTTACCTTTAAACCATAATTAACGCTTGCAATGAAATCCTCCGGCTCAAGTTCTTTGCCGGTTGAATAATACATCCCCTTTGGGAAGGTCAGCGTCCATGTTAGGCCATCTTTACTCCATACTGATTTCGAGGCAATACGTGGGATCGCCTTGTTATTTTTTGGATTTAGCCCGAGCACTGAATCTGCCATAAGGCTTTGCATGTCGCTCCAGGATTCACATTGGAACAAGTCAACACCAAGCCACTCGCTGTCGTGAATGATGAGTGTTTTCCCGCCACCCTCAGACGAGGATGAAGAAGATGAGGATGAACTGCTGCTTTTACTTCCGCAGCCAGTAAAGCTGAAGGTAGCAATCATTGCTACGATTAACATAATGGTTAATAACTTCTTAGTCATTTTGTCCCTCTAAAGTGCTATCGCTTTTCTATTCAATTGTAATGGTGTGTCGAAAGTGATGAAAGAGGCCATAATAAATCATAGCCCCAATTCATCAAAACATATTATTTAACTATTTAACATTTCTGAAGTTTCCATCACTGTCAACTTTTACATCGTCAAGCCAGAAGCCACCATTCTTAGTGTACTTGATGCCCTGAATCTCTGATCTCCAGCAACGGAATCCGGTCTCGCTTAACAGCGGAACGATTGTGCAGTAATCAAACAGCTTTTCCTGTAACTGTGTGATTGCAGGTGTTCTCTGTTCGTAATCTACGATCTTCCTTGCTTTAGCAACGAGTGCTTCCTGTCCCTTAGGGTCAGGGTTAGTGCAAGCTGCATTTCTCTGGCAGAAGTTATCCATTAACAGGAATGGTTCTGACCAGCCAAGTCCGAGGTAAGCCATTGCAAACTTGCCGTCAACTACATCCTGGTTAACATATGACCAGTCCTGAGTCGTGATCTTCATATCAACGCCGACTTCTTTGAACTCGGACTGTAATGCCTGTGCAACCTTTTTGGCAACTGCATCATCTCTGGAGGAGAACGTGAATGTGAATGTCTTGCCGTTCTTCTCTAATATGCCGTCACTGTTCTTCTTCCAGCCAGCAGCTGCGAAGAGCTTTTCAGCTTCAGCCTTGTTGTAGCCGTAATTGTCTTTGTAATATGTCTCTGCATCCTTTGAATAGTTCATGCACTTAGGCTGGATCAGAGTATAAGTAGGTGTATCAAAGTCATTCATATAGCTCTTCAGATTGTCTCTGTTGATTGACATGATCAAAGCTTTTCTGACGTTCTTGTCCTGGAAGAGTGAATCCTTCATATTGATCTCGGCGTAGTAAACCTGAGCTCCGGCGGCTTCTTCAATAGTGATGCCATCAGCCTTCTTCAGCTCATCATAGTAATCTGATGGAACTGATGAAAGTACATCATAGTCACCCTTCTGGATTCCTTCAGCAAATGTGAAGGCTTCGCCTGAGAAAACGACCTTGATCTTCTTGATAGGGCATGCACCCTTGTTGTCTACGTTAGGATTGTTTGTCTTGTAACCCGGGTTTGCTTTCAGGATTGCATATGCGCCTGGCTGATAGTCAGCAAGGTAATAAGCTCCGTAAGGGTGGCATCCCCAAAGCATCTTATCCTTAGTCATTGAATCAATTTCATCTTTATCAATAACGCCTGTGAAGCACTGGCAGAAGTTGAATTCCATGTCAGCCTGATACTCCTTAAGGTGAACGATAACGTTCCTGCCCTTGACTTCCATTGACTTGATGTTCTTGTAGCCGTCAGCATATGGGCTGACTTTCATTCCGTATTTTACGCTGGCAACGAAGTCTTCAGGCTCGAGTTCTTTGCCTGTCGAATACTTCATTCCTTTAGGGAATGTAAGAGTCCAAGTAAGACCGTCTTTGCTCCATACGGATTTAGAGCAGATGCTTGGCTCAGCTTCTTTAGTTGTTGGGTTCTGAGTCTCAATTGAGTCTGCAAGCAGGCACTGCATATCGTTCCATGATGAAACCTGATACATGTCAACGCCTTCCCAAGCGGTATCCTGAATAATCAGTGTTTTGCCGCCGCCACTAGTAGAATCGCTGCTGCTGCTCTTGCTTGAGCTCTTGCTGCCGCAGCCGGTTAATGAGAATGTAGCTATCATCGCTACTGCGAGTAAGATAACCATTAGCTTCTTCTTCATTTTTTTTCCCTCCTAGATAGTAATAATTGTAGTCTATCACCACAGATGCCGTTGATGAATTATTCGGCTTCTGTAACGGTCTCTTTTGCCTCTGTTCCTTCAGGTTTCATTGCTTCGTCTTCGCAGAGGAAGCAGGTGACCTGATGATTCGGGGCAATCATGATGTTATCCGGTGCTTCAGTGCGGCATCTGTCGGTGGCGTACGGACATCTCGGATTGAAATGGCAGCCTGGCGGAAGATTGATAAGGCTTCCTGGCTCGCCGCCCATGATATATTTCTCTTTACTGCGCTCATGAGGATCCAGTATTGGTGAAGCAGCCATCAGACCTTTAGTGTAAGGGTGTCTTGGATGGTTGGTAACTTCATCAGTAGGTCCGAATTCAACGAGTTTGCCAAGATACATAACGGCTACTCTGTCAGCCACGTATCTGATTACATTCAGATCGTGAGTGATGAACAGATATGTAAGACCGAGGTTTTCCTGCAGTTCAAGCAGCAGATTAAGTATCTGCGCCTGTACGGAAATGTCCAGAGCTGATGTTGGCTCATCAAGGATCATTACCTTAGGGTCCATTGCAAGGGCTCTTGCTACTGCGATACGCTGTAGCTGTCCGCCGGAAAGCTGATGTGGATAACTGTAAAGATATCTTTCATCCATCTTAACCAGCTCAAGCGTTTCTTTTGCTTTTTTTCTTGCCTCTTCTTTCGGTGTGCCGTGAAGTATCAGAGGTCTCATGATTGAGCTTTCAACTGTTTCACGAGGATTCAGATTGGAGGCCGGATCCTGGAAAACTACTGCAACTTCAGTTCTGAAGTCCTTCATCTGTTTTTTGGTGGCCTTGGAAAGGTCAACCCCGTTGAAGATTACAGTACTGTCAGTTGGTTTGGTCAGCCATAGTATTACTCTGGCAAGGGTTGTTTTGCCGCTGCCTGACTCGCCTACGAGGCCGACGATCTCACCTTTGTTGATGGTAAGCGTGATGTCGTCGACTGCTTTTACGTAAGTCTTGCGGTTGCGGAGGCCCTTGCTGATCACGAAATATTTCTTTAGGTGGTTTAGTTCGATTACATGTTCTTGTTCTGGCATTACTCATTCACCCCCTCTTCAAGGAAACAGCTGAAGGTGTGGGTATCGGACAGCCTGTGCAGTTCTGGATCGGTGTTCTTGCACTTTTCCATTGCATAAGGGCATCTGTTGGCAAATCTGCAGCCTGGCAGCTCGTCTGTCAGACGCGGCACACTGCCTTCAATTGTCTGCAGTCTTCCTTCTGCTTTCGTTAATCGAGGCAGAGCCTTCATAAGAAGGAAGGTGTACGGGTGTTTAGGATGATCAAAGATGTCGAATACCGTTCCGGTCTCAACAACCTGCCCTGCGTACATTACGGCTACGAAATCCGCGATCTCGGCAACAAGACCGAAGTTGTGGGTTATCAGCATTACTGAAGTATCATAGTCATCACGCAGTGCCTTGATTATTCTTAATATCTGCGCCTCGATTGTTACATCAAGGGCTGTCGTTGGTTCATCTGCAATAAGGAGCTGCGGTTTCCTGACCAGCATCATGGCGATCATTACACGCTGTCTCATGCCTCCGGAGAGTTCATGAGGATAGCTGAGCGCTCTGCTTTCTGCGTCAGGCATCTTCACTTCCTTATACATATCTATTACTTTCTTCCAGGCTTCTTCTCTGGAAATATGATCCAGAAGAAGTCCCTCTTCTACCTGAGAACCTGTTCTGTAAACCGGGTTCAGGGAATCAAGAGGATTTTGGAAAATCATTCCGATCTCGCGGCCTCTGACAGCTTCCAGCTGTTTTTCGGTGTATTTGTTGAGATCGTTTCCGTTAAATATTATTTCTCCGCTTACTTCCTCATTGTGGTTTGGAAGAAGTCTTAAGATCGTATGGGCAATTGTAGATTTGCCGCAGCCGGATTCTCCGACAATGGCGAATATCTCTCTCTTTCTAATTTCAAAGGATACATCCTTTACTGCGGAAAGATAGCCATCTTTGACTTTATAGTCAACGCTTAATTTGTTAAGCTTCAATAATTCTTCGTTCATTGGCTCTCCTTCCTTTACTGTGATTTCATCTTAGGGTCGAGCAGGTCACGCAGACCTTCACCTAAAATGTTGAAACCGAGTACTACGTATACCAGGGCAAGACCTGGATAAATGCAGAGCCAAGGTCCACGGGAAATGAAGTTAACACCTTCAGCTACCATGAGGCCCCAGTCTGGTGACGGAGGCTGTGAACCTACGCCAAGGAAGCTCAATGTAGTTGTTGAAAGAATTGTTCCAGGAAGTTCCATTGACAGTGTAACGATGAGGATAGGAACGATATTAGGCAGGATGTACCTGAACATTATCGCTCCGGATTTCTCACCGAAGGAAATGCCTGTCTCGATGAACGCCTGATTCTTTATTGACATGGTCTTAGCACGTACCATTCTTGCGTACGCCGCCCAGTTTACGATTGAAATAGCGATTATGGCTTTGATGAGGCCGGCACCGATGATGGTTACAACAGCCAATGCCATGATCATACCTGGGATACACCAGGTCAGGTCAGCAATGAAAGTCATCGTCTTATCGGCAGCGCCGCCTTTATAGCCGCACAGCAGACCGACGACAACACCTACGACCAGCTGGAGGCCGGCACCGATGATGGCAACTTCCAACGTGATCCTGGTACCAAAGATGATCCTGCTGAACAGGTCTCTGCCCATGCTGTCGGTGCCCCAGATATACTTGGCACATGGAGCAATCAGTACGTCTGTCTGATGTACTTCATCAAAGGCATATGGTGCGATCTGTCCTGCGAAAATGGCAACAACGATAACGCTGATTACCATGATAAATCCAACCATGAAGTTTACGTTTTTATAACACGACTTCAGGAACTCTTTTATTGGGCTTTCATTCATTACTTATCACCTCCGGTTACTGAGATCCTTATACGAGGATCGAGGATTCCGAGGACGATATCGCTCAGAATGTTGCATATAACGGTAAGGAATGTAATGATCATGATGATTGCTTGTATTACGTTGAAGTCCTGCTGGACTATTGACGTGATCATCAGGTTGCCCATTCCAGGAATGCCGAATATCTTTTCAATGATGATGTATCCGGAAATCAGCCAAGGCACTGACATGAAAATGTTTACGGTTACAACGATGAGGGAATTACGCAGAACGTGTTTTACAAGCACGGTCTTGGTAGATAGTCCCTTGGCATAAGCCGTAGTAACATATTTCTCGCCGAGGGCGTCGATGGCCTCGGACTTAACAAGCCTCAGTGTAGTAGCTATACCTCCGAGTACTCCTGTCGCAATAGGCAGCACATAGTTCTCTGCGGATTCAAATCCGCTTACTGGGAACCATCCGAGTTTAACTGCGAAGATCAGGATAAGAAGTACGCCAAGCCAGAAAGAAGGCATTGCAGTCAGAACCAGTGATACGTTTACGTTGATTCTGTCGAAAGCGCTGTCTTTCTTAAATGCGCACATAAGTCCAAGTGGAATTGCAATGATGTATTCAATTACCATTGTAATTACGGTTAGATAAAGACTGATCGGAATTCTTGTTGAAAGCAGATCCCAGACAGGGATTCTGTACTTGTATGAGATTCCGAAATCGCCATGGAACATGTTTGATATCCAAGTGGCGTACTGAACGATGAATGGTCTGTCAAGGCCATACTCATGTCGCATCGCCTGCAGGTTATCGATTTTTGCAAGTGGTCCAGCCATAATTGTAACTGGGTCGCCTGGCATCATGAACAACATGCCGAAAACGAGAACTGATACGGTAAACAGCAGCAGTAATCCAATTAGCAGCCTCTTGATAATGTAGTCTCTCATTAGGGAAAACCATCTCCTTCCTAAGTAGTAACAGCTGTACTGTTAACGCCGTATTTAAATTATCTGAATTTTAATACAACATAGTATTGTAATGCAAGCACTGTGCCAATTGAATCCTTATAAACTGGTCGGAATAATTATTTGACAAGGCAATACCTTTGCTGTATATTTTAGGGGAATTTTCTATTGAGCTAAGTCAGAGAGGAGAGACAAAATGACCAACGAAATCAAAGCTTTAGATGAATATCTCAGCAAATTATTTGAAGAAAAGAAATATCCCAGTGTAGCAGTTTGCATGAGGGGACCCGACGGAATAGTGTTTGAAAAAGGCTATGGTTTCGCGGATATGGCTAAGAAAAAATCCGTTAATGCGGACACGGTTTATGGAATTGCATCGATGAGTAAATCAATGACAGCACTGTGCTGTGCGATACTGCAGACGGAAGGCAAACTCGATTTTTCTGATCCTGTTGCGGACTATTTTCCGGATTTCCGGATTCCCGGTACGCCTAAGGAGAGCGTAACACTGAGGCATCTGGCAATGCATACAGCGGGCTTGCCGCCGATTGCACCTCTTGAATGGTCTATCGCAATGAACACGCCTGAACGTGAGACGGAATCGTCTAAGGCGCTGAAGGCCAGCTCGCCTAATAAGATGGATAGAATTGAAGATATAATAGATTTTATTTCCAACAGCGGGGCGTATGAACCGCTTGGGGCTCCTGGAGAATATATGAGCTATTCCAATGACGGATACGCTATCTTGTCATACGTTGTTGACAAGGCATCAGGGGTTCCCCTTGAACAGTTCATGCAGGAAAGGATATTTAAACCTCTCGGAATGAGCCGCACGGTGCTGGATGTCGACTGCAGCGAGGCAAAGAAGATCGCTGGAGACAACATCGTTGAGCTCTTTGATCTTGATGACAACGGAAAGCTTTACTCCGACAACATCTGGTCGGTGCTGCCGCCTTTCAGGGGCTGTGCCTGCGTGAAATCAACGGCCAGCGACGTGACCAGATACTATCAGGCTCTTTCGCAGAAGGGTGTCTTTGAGGGGAAGCAGGTCATCCCGGCAGAAGCAGTGGAGATACTTATCGGCAGAGAGTTTCCGGAAACGCCGGAGCCGTATTACTGTTTCGGCCTATATAAGAGAACAAAGGCGGGAAAGGTGATTTGCGAGCATGACGGCGGACTTCACGGTGTGTCTACTACCGGCGGACTTATAATGGGAGGATGGTCTTTTGCAGCACTTTGCAACCAGGGAGAAGTAAGCTCTGATGTCTTCGCATGGCCGTGCTACAACATGGTGCTGGGGCTTCCGCTGGAAACGAGCCACAAATGGGCAGTGCCTTCAGGCAAAAAGTTTTCTGAGCCTGAGATGCTTGTCGGCAAATATATTAGCAGGGAGGCTGTCCCTGCGTACAGCATCGTCACCGCTGACAGCGAAGGTGTTCTGCACGCAAACTATTATGGCAGCGATTATGACCTGCACTACTGCAAAGAGACTCTTTTTAGCGCCAGAACCGCTGAAAATCCTGATAATGAAGCAACAACTGTGCGCTTCTTGATGAGAAACGGAAAGGCCTGGGGCGTGAGATGCGGCTCGAGAATTTTTCAAAGAGTTGAATAAAATTTCAATATGATAAGAGAAAATAACCCTTTAGTAATTTACCAGAGTAAAATAAAAGGACTTAATTGGGAGAAACCCTTTTAAGTCCTTTTTAATCCTAATAATTACTTTGCTTTTAACCAATAAATTCTCTAAGTGAATGTGCACACTTTCCTCTGATTCCTGTTACGCTGCCGGCATGATAGAGTGAACTGATTATTGCTTCTTCTGTCGCCTCGACAGTAGCCTGGAACACGGAATCGATATCATTGTCGTGTATCATATTCATGCTGAGGAACTTTCCTGAAGAATAATGAGGTACTCTATTGGCTGTAGTGAAAGCGATTGCAATATCGCCGCTGCCGTTGCCCATATAGGAACCGCATCTGCCAAGGGATACAGGAGTTCTGTTGCAGAGCCTTTTCAGCTGCCTTTCGCTCAGCGGAATATCAGTGGCGATGATCATGATGATCGAGCCCTGATCCTTGCTGCCTTCAAGTGTAGGAAGGGATTCTTCTCTGGTATCGATGTGCTTCCCTCCAATGACCAGGTTTCCGGCTTCACCGAAATTAGACATGACAAGGGAACCGACATGATACTCTTGTCCATCTATCTTAAGAATGCGGGAAGATGAACCGATTCCGCCTTTTACTCCAAGACAGCACATTCCTGTTCCGCTGCCTACGGCTCCTTCGGAAAAATCAGAATCGGCTTTTGTAATTGCTTGTATCACGTGGTCTTCTTCAACATGCATTCCGCGGATATCGTTGAGGCGCCCGTCATTGCATTCAGCAACCACGCAGTTGACTGTACCTGTAGTGACGCCTATATCCGTGTTGTCGACGAGCATATATTTAGTAAGCGCATTGAGCGCAGTGCCGACGCTGAAAGTATTAGTCAGTATAATTGGTGTTTCAATTGTCCCGAGTTCACTGATCTGCACCAGACCGGCGCTTTTGCCGAATCCGTTAAGAACGCTGGCCGCAGCCATGACCTTGTCCTTGAACAAATTGCCGTCATGTGGGAGTACTGCTGTCACGCCAGTGTTGACATCCCTCCCCAGCACAGTAACATTTCCAACTTTCACTCCTGGTACATCGGTTATCAAGTTCCGTTTTCCGTGCTTGAGCACAGAATTCAGACTGTATTCAAAATTATCTGGTAAACCCATAAATATCTCCTCTCTAATTTATACTGTTATCAGATATTTTCGCAAGTTGCGTGCCATAATGAAATAATAGGCTTAAAAGGGAGGAAAATAACGCAAAAAGGTTTAATACAAAATGAAAAAGTTGTATAATTGAAGCCAGATGTCCCCGCTGCAGCGAAACAGGGGGGTGTAAAGGGGAAAGCAGGACGATAATTTGAAAAAAGTAGCTGTAATATATAAAGACAGAAGCAATAGAAAGGCAATAGAACATCTGCAGAGCGATCTGGAACTGATTTTCAGCAGTTACATCTTTGTAGAAAACTATTATCTTGACGAATTGCCTGATGGTTTTGAGATCATGGCGGACGCATATCTGGTCGGCGGCAGCGATGTGCTAATTAAAGTGAAGGGCCATCTGCCTGACTTTGAGCGCGTGGTCATCATGTTCCGAAGCCTCAGCAATAACAACATAGACACAGTCAAAGCGCTGCCTGCAGGCAGACGCGTCCTTGTGGTCAACGATACTTATGTGAACGCCGTGGCGGCCGTATGCCTTCTCTATGAAAACGGCGTAAGCAACATTGAACTTGTTCCCTTTGATAATGACAATCCGGACAGTGAGGAATACAAAAGCTTTGACATCTGCATAACCCTTGGTGAGATGGACAGTGTGCCTCGGCATATTGCAAATGTCATAAATATCGGTTACCGTGAAATCAGTTTCGGCACTCTGGTCAAACTGATGGCGGTCCTGAAGCTGGATTTTGATCAGACAAACAGAAACCTGATCCGTTACATAAGGGCGCTGTACGAGCCTGCGCAGGATTTCCGCAACAGTTTCTACAACGGTTTTTTGAAGAGTCAGGTGCTGGACAGCATGATGAATGGTACAGATGCGCTGGTGCTTGTCACAAACGAAAAATATGAAGTCATCTACTGCAACCGCAACGCGGCACAGGTACTGGGGATCAGTGACAACGAGATGCCGAAGCTTTCTGATATAATGGAAGAGGATGTTCTGGCGGCTGTGGTTTCCGGAGATCCGCAGAGCGAGTTCCTTACTGTAAGAGGAGAGCAGTACTTCGTTGAAAAGAATGCCATCATGGCGATGGATGAGACCCTTGGCTACAGTCTGACGCTGAGAGACGAAAAGAGCCTGCGTGACATTGAAATCAACGCCAAGCGCAAGCTGAGGCAGAAAGGGCTGGTGGCAAAGTACAACTTTGGAGATATCATACACGATTCGCCGGTCATGGACAACTGCATTAATATGGCGAAGACTGCCGCGGTGACGGACTTCACAGTGCTCATATACGGTGAAAGTGGAACGGGCAAAGAACTGCTTGCTCAGTCGATACATAATTTTTCACGTCGTGCCGATGAATCCTTTGTGGCAGTAAACTGCGCCGCGCTGCCTGAATCGCTGCTGGAGTCAGAACTGTTCGGTTACGAGAGCGGTGCTTTTACAGGCGCACGCAAAGGCGGCAAACTCGGACTGTTCGAACAGGCTAGCGGCGGTACGATATTTCTCGACGAGATCGGCGACATTTCGCCGCAGATGCAGTCGCGGCTTTTGAGAGTGCTGCAGGAAAAGCAGATCATGAGGATCGGCAGCGACCACATGATCAATATCGATACACGCATAATCGCCGCAACGAACAAAGACCTGCGCAAAGAGGTCGAAAATGGCAACTTCCGAAAGGACCTTTACTACAGATTGAATGTCATATCTCTGAGCATTGAGCCTCTGCGCAGCCGCAAGGGCGACATCCTCCCGCTGATGGAAAACTTCCTTGGACCTAAATTCTGTCAGCTGACAAAGGAAGACAAAGACCGTATTTACGCTTTCGACTGGCCGGGCAACGTCCGCGAACTGGAGAGCGCGGCAATGTATTATTCCACTCTCGGCATGCTGCCGGCTTATCTTTACGAGGAAAGCGGGGCAGACCGTTCTGCGGTGAACAAAACGGCGGCTGCCAAGTATGAAGCTGAAGCTTCGGAATCTGAGCCGCCGCAGACTCAGCCGACAGTATCGGCAGCGGATATCAGAACAAAGATACTAAAGGTCATTGCCGAGAACACCCAGGCTTATCACGGAATCGGCAGGGTGCAGCTTGGCGCGCTGCTGAAGGACAACGGCGTCATCGTAGGTGACAGCCGCCTGCGCAGCATATTGAATGAGTACAAAAAAGACGGCCTGATCATTGTTGAACGAGGCCGCTCTGGTATGCGTATTACGGAAAAGGGTCAGGAGGTCTCGGCCCGCATAAGCTGAGATCAAGATCTGATGCTTCTCCCAAGATGTCCGTTGACGAGTTTGCCGTTTTCTGCGGCTATCTGCCCGCCTATGAGAACAAAATCAATGCCTTCCGGCGGCAGCGTCGGCTGGTCATAAGTTGCACAGTCGCGGATATTATCCGCATCAAAGATTACGATGTCGGCATCGCTGCCAACTCTGAGATTTCCCTTCGCAGGAAGGTGAAGTCTCTCGGCGGCCATGGCCGTCATCTTTTTTATGCCTTCAGAGATGCTGATCCTTCCTGATGAAACATAGTCTTTGAAGAACTTTGGAAAAGTACCTGCTGCTCTTGGATGTCCCTGATCGCCTTCTCTGACTCCGTCACTGCCGATCATAACAAATGGGCACATTAGAGCCATGCTGATGTCATCTGATTTCATGAAGTAACCTATGGTTTCTGTTTCCGGTCTTTCTGCTCTGAGTTCATCGAATATTTCTTTGGTGCATCTCATACCGGCATATTTGCCGCTGCATATACGGACTGAATCATATCCTGCATCATATGCTTCCAGAAAACCATCGTCGTAAGTTGTTTCACCGATTTTAGTGCTGAAAGCATCATAAGGATAGCAGTCGCACATGATGTCTACGCCACTCTTTCTGTATCCTTCCACATCTTGCAGCAGCTTCTCCATCTGTCCGTAACCGCCCATGCTGCCTATATGTGAGAACTCTGTTCTGACGCCGCACTCTCTTCCTAAAAGTGCAAGTTCCGCGCCTCCGGCGAATACGCCGCCAACATCGTTGCGCACGTGTGCTGAAGCTATGAGATCCTTTTCATGGCAAAGTGCGGTTATGGCTGCAAGCTCGTTCCAGGTCGCTCCGGGAACGTACTTGATGCCAAAAGATACGCCCATGCAGCCGGCACTGATGTATTTCTGAGCATAGTATTTCATTTTCTTCAGTTCATCAGAAGTGACGGGCATGTATCGGTTGGATTCAGGGTTGGCCATGTGACGCAGAAAGGTATGCCCAGCCAGCAGTGCAACGTTGGCTGCCGTACCTTGTGCATCCACGTCATCCATATACTTGTCTGGCTCACCGAAATTATCGCCGCAGTTACCGGCGACCTCAGTAGTGACCCCCATAAGCACCATGGATTCCGCCATTCCGGACGCCAGCCGTCCGGTATTCCGGCCTTTTTCGTCCTTTATATATGGATCTTCGTGCATATGCATATCGATAAAACCAGGAGAAACGATCTTACCGGCAGCATCGATGACACTGTCCGCGCCGGCTTCCGCTGTCGCCGCCGCCGACCTCGCCGAACCCGCAGATCCCGTCGGATCAGCGGGAATGAGCGCCGCAACCTTGCCGTCCCTGACAAGTAAATCCACCATGCCGTCGATACCCTGAGAAGGATCCACAAGCCTTCCATTCTTTATATAAACAGATCCCATTGACAAACACCTCCAATTATTATTCCTTTGAATGAAAAATATAACTGCAAGTAATATGCCATTGCCTGGCGTTTGATCCAAAACATAAAAAGAGACTGACGCATTGAATTTGTGTCAGCCTCCTGATTAACCTATTAGATTGTTATTCTGTACGTGATGTCAGGGTGACCTTGATGGTCTTTTCCTGATTGTCTCTGATCACAGTCAGTGTGATCGTATCGCCAGGATCGTGATCGGCAAGAGCAGCAGTAAGATCAGAACTTCCGCTTATCGTCTTGTCTCCAACCTTGTAGATCATGTCGCCTACCTTGAGACCGGCGTTCTGTGCATTAGTCGTTGTGACTTCTGCAACGTAGATACCGGCTTTCGAGAATCCATACTGCTGAGCTTCATCTTTTGTAAGCTCGGTTACAGATACGCCGATGACTGCTTCGCCGTCAATGTGGCCGCCTTCAATGATCGTCTTGGCGACTTTGGCAACTTTGTTGACTGGAAGTGCGAAGCCAAGGCCTTCTACATCTGATCCTGTAGACTTGGATTCAACGATTCCGATCAGGTTTCCGTAAGCATCGAACAGTCCGCCGCCGGAATTGCCCGGGTTGATGGAAGCATCAGTCTGAAGCAGGTTAAGAGTCTTGCCTTCAACTGTAAGCTCTCTGTCAGTAGCGCTCAAGATTCCTGTAGTGGCAGTTCCGCCAAGAGTTCCCAGCGGGTTGCCGATGGCAACGACTTCACTGCCGACTGACAGTGAACTGCTGTCGCCGTATGTTGCAGCTGTAAGGCCTGTAGCATTGATTTTGATCACTGCAATATCGTTTTCAGAATCACCGCCGACGATGGTCGCCTTGTATTCCTTGCCTGATTTCAGCGTTACAGTAACCTTGCTGGCACCGTCGATAACGTGATAGCATGTCACGATGTAGCCGTTGGAGTCAATAACGACGCCGCTGCCGGCTCCCTGAGTGACATAGTTCTGCATCCACGTATCAGTAGCAACAGATTCTGTAGTGATTGAAACGACTGCATCCTCGTTCTTGGCTACGATCTCTTCAACGGAGAGCGCATCGCCGGATGCCTTGGTCAGCGTGTAGTTGGTAGCCGTAATGGCTTTGGTGGTGGTGACGCCCATGCTGCTGAGCAGTGCGTAGCCTCCGATAGTCACGCCTGAAGTAACGACCATGCATATGATCATGATGAGAACGAAGGCACGCTTTGTCAGATTCAGCGGCTCGCTCATCTTGCGTTTTTTCTTTTTGCTGGCGCTGGCCCCTCCGCCAGCTCCATTTTCTGAATGTCCTATGTAGTTGCCATACTGATAGCTGCTGTCTGACCTTGGCGCTTCATAGCCGTAAGCATTCTGTCCGGCATTGTCTGCACCATAGCCGTAATTGTTTTGGCCTGCGTTGCTGCCGTAAGCATCGGCACCGTTGTTGGACGCGCCGTAGCCATAATTGTTCTGGCCTGCGTTATTGCCATAAGTGTCTGCTCCGTTGTTTGCTGCGCCGTAGCCGTACGCCTTTTGACCGGCATTATTTCCATCAAAGCCGCGGTTAGCTGATTCCTGGCTGCTGCCGCTGTAAGCGTATGCACCATCAGTCTTAGGAGCATCTGATCTATAAGGATCTGCGCTGCTGTCTTGACGCTTGGCACCATCAAAATTCTGGCCGTCTGCGGGAGCCCCGCCGTAGGCGCCATCCGTGCTGCTTTCCGCTCCTGCCCTGTCGCCGTAGCTGTCACCGACCATTACGAAATTGTCACCGTAACCAGTGTTGCGGTTCTCCGATCCGCTTCCAGATACACTTTCAGCACTATTTCCGGCTGCATTGCCTGCTGCATTTTCGCTTCTGAAACCATCAGCGGGTGAACTTTCTTTATCGTTTTCCGGCGCTGTGCCAGTGAAATTCTGGTTGTTTGGATTGAAGTTGTCGTGGTTGTCCCAATTATCCATAATCTTACCTTCCCTTCCAAGAGTATTACTTTATTTATGCCCAAATTATAATATGCAAATATGGTTTTTTTGTGTTCATCGTGTCAAATTTATGATAAAATGATTTGTCTATGTAATAAACGATTATTTTGTTGTATAATTGAAGCCAGATGTTCCCCGCCGCAGTAAAACAGGCGGCGGGACCCATGCCCGGGCTTCAGTGCGGGATTATCATTTTTCACTGAAACCCGGCCGAGCTGAAGCTCCTGGCTTCATTGCAGACCTTCGCTGCGCCTGCAATGAGCGAGCTCACTGCGAGCTGCGCTCGGTCTTAAATTGAAGCCAGATGTTCCCCGCCGCAGTAAAACAGGCGGCGGGACCCATGCCCGGGCTTCAGTGCGGGATTATTATTTTCCACTGAAACCCGGCCGAGCTGAAGCTCCTGGCTTCATTGCAGACCTTCGCTGCGCCTGCAATGAGCGAGCTCACTGCGAGCTGCGCTCGGTCTTAAATTAATTATGCATAGGCAAATCAGTACATTTAGAGGTAATTTAATGAGTAAAGTAATCACCGCTATGGATAAGAGCGGTTCATATCGTGTATATTTGACAATATCAACAGACATGGTTGAAGAGGCAAGAAATATCCATCACACTACGCCGCTGGCAACTGCCGCTTTGGGCAGGGTGCTGACCGGTGCCGGCCTGATGGGACTAATGCTGAAAAATGAGAAAGACAAGCTCACCCTTCAGTTCAAGGGCGACGGACCGGCCAAACAGATACTGGCTACGGCTTATGGCGACGGAAGGGTCAAGGGATATATAGCAAATCCTAACGTTGACCTTCCGCTGAAGAAGAATGGCCATCTGGATGTTGGCGGCGCTTTGGGAGTTGGAGAACTGATGGTGATCAAGGACCTGGGCCTAAAGGAGCCGTATGTTGGAAGCATCGCACTGGTTTCAGGCGAGATCGCTGAAGATCTGACTGCATATTACTATGTTTCTGAACAGCAGAATACATCGGTAGCCCTGGGAGTAAAGATAGCCACCGACTTGTCGGTGCTTTGTTCCGGCGGAATGATAATCCAGATGCTGCCGGATGCTCAGGAGGGAGCGGCAGACGCGCTGGAGGCTTTGATCGGTTCGATGGATCCGCTGACAACGTCCATAGAAGAGACGATGCTGATGTCTGCGGGCAAGAGCGAAGAAGGCGTTGTGTCTGCTTTGATGGATCACATTTTCCGGGATATACCGCCGGAGTTTGCTCTGCAGAAGCTGGAGACTAAGGACATGAGGTGGGAATGTGACTGCTCAGAGGAACGGCTTGAGAAGGTGCTGATGACTATCGGCAGGAAGGACATGGAGCAGATCATCGAGGAGGACGGACAAGCCGAGCTGGTGTGCCAGTTCTGCGAGAAAAAATACAACTTTGACAAGGAGCATCTGCTGAGGATATATGAGCAGATGACGAAATAGGCATCAAAGTGATGCAGCAGAATACTATTGATATATAACTGAAGTAAAGTACTTCAGCTGCAGGCATTCGCTGCGCCTGCAGTGAGCGAACTCACTACGGGCTCCGCTCTGCCTTAATATAGAAAGGTTATGAGAAAAATGATAAAAATCGGAGTGATTTTTGGCGGAAAGTCCAGCGAGCATGAGGTTTCGCTGTTGTCCGCAACATCAGTAATAAAGGCAATCGACAGGAGTAAATATGAAGTGCATATGATCGGCATCACCAGAGAAGGCGTCTGGATGAGTTTTCCGGGCCCGGTGGAGATGATTGCTGACGGCAGCTGGGAGAAGCATGCCATCAAGATAAGCATGTGTGACATAAAGGACTTTATAGATTTTGCACTGCCTATCATGCACGGAGCTTATGGCGAGGATGGAACGATACAGGGCGTGTTTGAGATGCTGGATATTCCATACGCGGGCTGCGGAGTGCTGGCTTCATCTTTATGCATGGATAAGGTTTCAGCAAAGCAGGTATTTGACAGCAACGGCATACCGACTAACAAGTACATGCTGGTATTTGCTGAAGAGATAAGAGACAATATCGAGGAAGTAATCAAGAAAATTGAAGACAAGATCCCGTATACGTTATATGTAAAGCCTGCCAACATGGGCTCAAGCGTGGGGATCTCCAAGGTCAAAAGCAGAAAAGAGCTGGGCGCAGCACTTTTGCTGGCCATCAAGTACGACAGACGTATAATAGTTGAGGAAGGCATCAACTGCAGGGAAATCGAGACAGGCGTTATTGGCAACAGCCGTCCTAAAGTAGCGGCAGTTGGCGAGATACTGGCGAAGAAGGATTTCTACGACTACAGCGCAAAGTATTCCGATGATTCAGGTACAGAGCTTTCCATACCGGCGGACATTCCGGCAGACACATATAAAGAAATAAGAAGGCTGGCACTGAAGGCGTACAAGGCGCTGGACTGCGCTGGTTTTGCCAGAGTCGATTTTTTTGTTGACAGAGACAATGGCAGCATATATATTAATGAAATCAATACTATCCCCGGATTTACCAAATACAGCATGTTTCCGTCACTTTGGAAGGAGGCAGGACTGTCTTTCGGGGAACTGATCGAAAGGATAGTGGAGTTTGGGTATGAAAGATATAACACTAAAGATCGTTGGTAAACAATTTTCTGGTGATGAAGCCGAAGATAAGCTGGAGTTCGTCACAGACGGAAAACTATATGAAAAGGGTGACACGACCTATCTCATCTATGATGAAAGTGAATTCTCTGGTTTTCCGGGCTGCAAAACAAGTCTGCGCTTAAGGGGAAACACAATCAGAATGAAGCGGATAGGAAAAGACGCTGGATACGGCACCGAACTTTTCTTTGAAAAGGGCAAGAGATTTTACAGCAGCTATGAGACGCCGTACGGTGATATCCCGCTGGAGGTCCTTACAAACGATGTGTCGGGGAATCTTGGACCTGACGGGACCGGGGAAATCAACATTGACTACGACGTGAGCCTCAACGGCGTTGCCGAAGGCCGCAACCAGCTGAAAATAGAAGTAATGCAGTAGGGGGAAATGAATATGATGGACAATAAGAGAAACAAGCTGATCGCAAAGATCATCGTGATACTGCTCTGTATCGCCATGGTGGGCACCACGGTTTTCTGGGCAGTTGATCTGATCGTTTAACAAAGATATATTAATTGAAATACTATTAAAGGAGGAAAGATGGACAAGAAAGGCTTTGACGCGGAGAAATATATTGAGGAGCAGTCCAAATATATTGTCGAGAGAATCAACGAAGGAGAGGGAAACAGGCTTTACCTGGAGTTTGGAGGCAAACTGGTGCACGACAAGCACGCAATGAGAGTGCTGCCGGGATTTGATGAAAATGCGAAAATAAAGCTGCTGCAGAAGCTGAAGGATCAGGCGGAGATAATTATCTGCATATATGCCGGTGACATACTGACGAGTAAAACGCGTCATGACTTCGGCATCACCTATGATCTGGAGGTGCTGCGCCTTATCGATACATTCAGAAAATACGACCTGTCGATCAACAGCGTTGTAGTCACAAGGTACGAAAACGCGCCGTCTGTCGACATGTTTATCAACAAGCTGGAACGTCGAGGCATCAAAACTTACAAACACTATTTCACTAAGGGTTATCCGACTGATGTTGACGTTATCGTCAGCGACGAAGGCTACGGCGCCAACCCATATATAGAGGTAACAAAACCGCTGGTAGTCGTTACAGGCCCAGGCGGAGGAAGCGGCAAGCTGGCTACAAGCCTTTCCCAGCTTTATCATGAATTCAGGCTTGGCAGAAAAGCAAGATATGCCAAGTTTGAGACTTTCCCAATATGGAACCTCCCGCTGAAGCATCCGGTGAACATCGCCTACGAGGCTGCTACGGCAGACCTGAGAGACGTGAATCAGATAGACTCATTCCATCTGGAAGCCTATGGTACAATGGCCGTTAACTACAACAGAGACATGGAAGTGTTCCCTGTAGTGAAGAGGATCATTGAGAAAATCACTGGTGAGGAGTCAGAATATAAATCACCTACTGACATGGGTGTTAACCGTGCGGGGTTCAGCATAATCGACGATGATGTATGCCGCGAGGCTGCATGCCAGGAGATCATTAGAAGATATCTCATCGCTGAATGCGATTACAAGAAGGGCAAAATCGATGAAGGTTCTCTGGAAAGAGCCAAGCTTCTCATGGAAGAAGTAGGTATGAAGATAGAGGACAGAGTTGTCGTTCAGCCGGCAAGAGATTATGCTGAGAAAAAGAGAAACTGCAACAAGCGTTATGAGAACGTGGTAGTCATGGCGCTTCAATTGCCGGATGGAACCATCGTTACGGGACGCAGCTCCAGGCGAATGGTTGCCGCAGCTGCAGTCATCCTCAATTCAATCAAGAACCTGGCAGGTTTTGACGACGCACTGCCGCTGATCACGCCGCAGGTACTTGAAACTACGCAGAAACTGAAAACGGAAGTGCTGGATTATGACAGGACGAGCCTCAATTGTGAGGAGATCCTTATGGCACTGACGATTTCCGGAACACAGAACCCTTCGGCACAGTTTGCAGAGAGCAAGCTGCCGATGCTGAAAGGCTGCAAGGCACACTGCACGGCCATCTTAAGTGACCGCGATGAGCAGACTCTGAGAGCGCTGGGCATTGACGTGACCTGCGATCCGGAATACGTGACGACCAACCTGTACAGCAATTAAACAGGGAATATATCAAATCAAAAAATGAGCAGTAAAACCAGAACGACATTAGAGAGCATGTCGACAATAAAATACAGGCTGATTGCAGAAGGAGCGGCAGTAGGACTGATCACCGGGATAATAGTATCGTTTTTCCGGTGGTCGCTTTTGGAGGTGGAGACCTACAGAAGCATGGTCATACTGAATGCCGCCGGCGGAGGTTTGCCTCTGCTGGCAGCGGCCGCTCTTTTGGTTGTCTCGTTTCTTCTGGTTTATATGGTAATTCGCCTGGAACCGATGTGCGGAGGCTCAGGAATACCTAATGTCAAGGCGGAATTAAGCGGCAAGATGAGGCAGAACTGGCTCAGGATACTGCCGCTGAAGATCATTGGCGGCGTGGCAGCGATCGGTGCCGGCATGTCGCTGGGGCGCGAAGGTCCCAGCGTGCAGATAGGAGCTATGGTCGGCAAGGGCTTTGCCAGCGTTGCCAATAAACTTAGGACAGAAGAGAAACTGCTGATGACATGCGGCGCAGGCGCAGGACTGGCAGGCGCCTTCAGTGCTCCTTTGGCAGGAACGGTATTTTCGCTGGAGGAGCTGCATAAGAATTTCTCCACAGAGGTCCTTCTGTCGTCAATGTCCGCTGCGGTGGCTTCGGATTTCGTATCATCATACGTGTTTGGACTGACACCTGTATTTGACGTTGATGTTATTGGCAAGCTACCGCTGAACAGATACTGGATGGTGATCATCCTAGGCCTGCTTCTGGGAGCGCTAGGCGTTGTCTATAACAGGGTACTGGCATTTACGCAGGATATGTACGCGAAGATCCCAAACACGCCTTTGCGGCTTGCGCTGCCGTATATCTGCATAGTGATTCTGGCAATATTAGCGCCAGACATCCTCGGAAGCGGTCATGAACTGGTAGGAAAGATCTCCGATGGCGATTTCATCAGCAGAACGTTGCTGCTCATGCTGGCACTGAAATTCGTATTCTCAATGATCAGCTACGGCTGCGGAGCTCCTGGAGGCATATTCATGCCGCTGCTCGTTCTTGGAGCAATTGCCGGCGGCGCTTTTTCAGAGGGAATAGGCGCTATGGCGGGTTTTTCTGGAGAATTCGTATCAAATTTCGTAGTTCTTGGCATGGCGGGCATGTTTGCCTCGATTATCAGAGCACCAATAACAGGCATAATTCTGATCACTGAAATGACCGGAGATTTCAACAGCTTTCTGCCTCTGACGATCGTATCGCTGACAGCTTATCTGGTGGCTGATCTTCTGGGAGGTATACCTGTCTACGAACAGCTGACTGACAGGATGCTGTCCAAAGGAACTGACAGCGGCATGACATCTGCTGCAATGGCCAGAAAGGTTATCCTGGAGTCAGACGTTCATCATGGCAGCTTTATTGATGGAAGAGAAATATCCAAGATGCTGCTGCCGAAAGGCTGTCTGGTAGTATCGGTCCAGCGCGGAAGCAGTGAGATAGTGCCTGACGGAACGACTGTTCTGACAGGCGGAGACAAGCTGCTGATCATATGCTCCGACGGAGATGTGAGAAGAGTAGAAGAGAAGCTGTATTATCTGTGCAAGACGGTCAGAGAACAGCCAGACAAAGAATGACTTGACTTGTGAAATTTACGCTATTAATTCAAAGCAAACCTCTGCGATACCAAAAGGCATCGCACGGTTTTTTTTGTACTGTAAAAACGGGCGCAGAAGACTATCCAGCCGTTATGCCTGAAGATAAATGAGCAGCTTATCTGTCTGCAGGCTGTAAAGTTCTGCAAGGTCAATGATGACGTCAATACGAGGAATGATGTTGCCTGATTCGTACCTGAGATATGTTTGCCTGCTCATTGAAAGCATGCCCGCTACCTGTGACTGTGTGTAGCCATAACTGATCCGCAGTGTCTTGAGATTATTGCCGATCTTTTTCTGTTTGTATGAATCCATATTTTTTCCTCCGCAGTTGATTTACCCCTTTAATTATATAGTGCTGAAAAAACAGCGGTTTGTTTCAAATAAACTTATAGTTTGTAAAAAACTGACTGGCAGTTTGTTCTTTGATTCATATCAGTTAGGTAAACTATCTGTATGGTAAATACAAACAGACAGGGGGAGACTATATGGAGAGCGGGACCGTGCTGAGAGAAATCGACAATGTAATGATGGGAAAAATAATGAAAGAGAGACGCGAAGAAATCGGCATGTCTCAGCAGGAACTTGCTGAAAAACTGGGCTTCTCTATGAATTATATTGGATATCTGGAAAATGGCGCTCGAAGGCCGGCTTTGGATGCATTCTTCAAAATCAGCCAGATCCTAGAAATTTCTCCTGATCACTTGCTCTATGGCGAACAGAGCCTGGGAGTTGAAGATACAGTCAAATACGACAACATCAGGATAGTTGAAAAGTGGATGAGAGAAGGCACGCGTGAAGATTCGGCTTTCATCTGCAGCATGGTCAGAAACGTCATGGAATGGAAATCAAAATAACTGAAGTCTGGCTGAGCTAAAACTCCTGGCTTCAGCTGCAGGCACGATGATCTGCTGCCTTGAGCTGCAGAAAGAGTGCCTTTTTTAAAATGCAAATGGAATTGGAAAGGTATTTAGTAATGGAAAAGAACGAATTGGAATCTCGCAGGGCCTTGCTTTGCGAGAAATATTTTGATATCAGTAAAATCAGCTGCAAATTCATGCCGGAGGAACAGTACAGGGAGGATCTGGCTTCCGACGTTTTCATGCTGGCTTATATGGGAATAGGCGGTGTCAGGGACATGGAGAAGCTGGACAGCTGGCTCTATGCCATAGCAAAACGCCGCGGCGCCGCTATGATGTCTGAAATCAGAGAGCAGCGTTATGTCGAACATCTGGCGGATAATGAAGAACTGAAGGAAATCGAAGAATGGAAATGGCACCAGACGGGAGCAGCTAATCCGCTTGTGAGCAAGATGAATCAGTATGTGGTAGTCAGCACAATCTCTTCTTTGGACGAGAGGACATGTAATATTTTGGTGAAATATTATATTGAGGGCTATTCTCTGAAAGAAATTGCCGAAAGCCTCAATTTAAACTATAATACTGTTAGAACGATCCAAAACCGTGGATTGAGAAAACTGAGGAAAATACTGGAGGCTGATGATGGAAGTCAGGATAGAGAAGACTAATTTCGACTTTATTGATAAGGAGGCATATGCAGAGAGGTGCAGCGAAGCCCTGGATGAAATATGGAAGAGCCAGTGGATCAACGATTCCATTGGCAGACACGATGTGGTGAAAGCTGGCGAACTCCAGCCCATAGCGGAGATGATAGCCGGAGAATGCGCTACGGCGGTATTTGTGGCCACCGGCGATGAGGCACAATCGATCAAAGCTGCGGCTGCAGCGATTCACGGCACGCCTGGGCGGCCGGAGGTCATCGTCTTTGGCGACAGCCTTTCACCGGAGGATTACGCCGGACTGATTGAGCGTCTGAACGGTGAAAAGTTTGCTTTGATCGGCGTGTCTGAAGGGCTGGAAAGCCTGCAGTTTAAGGCGGCCTTCACTTGTCTGAGGCAGATACTGACAGACAAGTTCGGTGCACAGAAGGCGACGGACAGACTGTTCGCTGTGGCAGGAAGACGCAGCAGATATCTGGCGGGCAATGCAGAGGAAAGCGGATACAGGCTGATCCAGTGGGAGGACGGCATGCGGCCTTCCTGCGCAATGAGCGGAGCAGCGGTTTTGCTGGCTTTGGCAGTAAAGGGGATAGATACAAGTGAATATCTGGATGGTTTCCGTGACATGCTGTCTGCTTCGGAGTGGGATGCCAATGCGCCTGATTATGCAGTGGTCCGGGCGGCTGTTGGTTCGTCAGGAGGAAGCGAACGAATACTGACGTGGCAGAAACAGCTGACTTCAGCGGCAAAGTGGTGCGAATCGGTGGTGTCCGAAAAGATGGACTGCCGAGCCTTGCTCATGCCAGGCGATGAAAACGGTCTTAGACGCGGCGGACTGAAGACTTTGATAGCGGTGGAAGATGATGAGGAGGATATCATGATGCCTTCTTTCCCTGGATGCGATGAAGACGGGCTGCTCAGCGGACTGATAAAAAGGGAGGCGGACAGAGTCTTTGGCGATACATGGCCATCGGAAGGCGCGGTGCGCATAAGCCTGAAAGAGATGAACCCTTACAACCTGGGACAGTTTGCTGGTTTCCTGCAGCTGTCGGGAGAGATTACTCGATATTTGTTGAAGAATTAGGGTTTACAATTATTTTTTCTGTGTTATAATGAGAGAGAACGGAAAAGTTAATTTTTTAACAAAATTAATTGAGAAATTAGCGTAACATAGGAGGTTATCACATGAAGAAAATTGGTGTATTAGGAACAGGCACTATGGGTGCAGGAATTGTTCAGGTTTTGGCTCAGAACGGATATGAAGTTGTTATGAGAGCAAGACATCAGAGCTCAGTTGACAAGGGAATTGCCAAAGTTGAGAAGAACTTCGCTAAGATGGTTGCTAAAGAGAAGATCACAGAGGAGCAGAAAGCTGAGTACATGGCTCATGTTAGCGGTTCAACAGAACTTGATATCGTTAAAGATGCTGACCTCATCATTGAGGCTTCAACTGAAGATATGGAAGCAAAGAAAGCTCTGTTTAAGGAACTTGACGCACTCACTAAACCTGAATGCATTATCGCATCCAACACTTCATCACTGTCAATCACAGACATCGCAATGTCAACAAGCAAACCAGACAAAGTTGTAGGAATGCATTTCTTCAATCCAGTTCCGGCTATGAAGCTTGTAGAAGTTATCAACGGTCTTCTGACTTCAGAGGAAACTAATAAAGTTGTAACTGATCTTGCAACTGAACTTGGCAAGACTCCTGTACAGGTTAAAGAAGCTCCAGGATTTGTAGTAAACAGGATCCTGATCCCTATGATCAATGAAGCCATCACTATCCTGAATGAAGGCGTTGCATCAGCTGAAGATATCGATACAGCTATGAAACTTGGATGCAATCACCCAATGGGACCTTTAGCATTAGGCGACCTTATCGGACTTGATGTTTGCCTGGCAATCATGAACGTTCTTTACAGCGAATTCGGCGATCCTAAGTATCGTCCAAACATCCTGCTGAAGCAGATGGTTGCTGCTAACAAACTTGGAATGAAGACTGGCGAAGGATTCTTCGTATACAACAAGTAATTCCAACAGGAGCACTATAGAGAATAAAATTACGGACGCCGTGCTCGGCGTCCGTTTTTTACATTGTGATATATGATGAATGATTTTGAAATGCAGCTGAAACTGATGTGACATCAGAAAAATGCCGGAGTCATACCCCATATTGAAATGCATTCCTCGTCACTGCGGTTCAGATATTTATGAGGCTGGTTGGACTGAAACTGAATGCTGTCTCCTTCATGAAGGATGAACTCCTTATCCTTGAGAGCCACGGTTAGGTCGCCTTTCAGTACATACCCGCATTCTTCTCCTTCATGGGTTATGAGCTCATAGTCAGTTAGATCTTCTCCTGGCTTGATCGTCACCATGCACATATCCAATCTCCTGTCAGAATCGTTTGGTGACAGCAGCTTATAGGATGCAAAGCCTTTTTCTGTCTTGATCTCACGGTGGTCACCGTTGCGGGTAAGTGTATATGACAGCGGCTTGTTTTCATCAAAAAAGTAGGAAACGTTGGTATCCAGGGCTTGTGCCAGCCTCCACAGGCTGACGACGGAAGGTACTACAAGTTCTCTTTCTATTTGACTTATCATGCCTGTACTCACGCCGGACTTCTTGGAAAGGGTTGTAATGCTCATTTTCTTTTCTTTTCTGAGCTTGATCAGCTTACTGCCGACCTTAATGTCATCTTCCATATAATCTCCTCCCATTTCTGAAACTTCTAGGGCCGAGGGGAGCTCGCAGTGAGCTCGCTCATTGCAGGCGCAGCGAAAGCCTGCAACTGAAGCTCCTGGCTTCAGTTTATTTACATTCATTTTACAATGTCTACAGACAAATTTCAATATAGTAAAAACTTGTATACATTTCAATATAATGAAATATGTGATTGACATTTTGAAATATTGTGATAATATAATCTTATTCAATATATTGAAATCTATTTCAACCATCAAGCAGTTAATTATTAGGAGGTAAAGAAATGTTTAGCGGATCAACTCTCATCAGTGCCGACGATACTTGGGTCCTGATGGCAATTACCCTCGGCTGGGTTGCACTTTCCATTTATCTTGAACAGACATACGAATGGGCATCCAAATTGTCGGGCGCAATCATCGCGCTGATTGGCGCACTTTTATTGACAAACTTCCACATCATTCCTACCAGCGCACCGTTCTTTGATACGGTCATCTGGGGCTTTGCAGTTCCAATGGCAATTCCTCTGCTGCTTCTTCAGTGCAACATGAAGAAGATCTGGAGAGATTCAGGAAGACTGATGATAATATTCCTTATTGGTTCAGTAGGTACTGTGCTTGGTGCAATAGCAGCATTCAGCCTGCTGCACAGCAGCATTCCATGGTGTGCTCAGATTGCCGGAATGATGACTGGCTCATACATCGGCGGCGGCGTAAACTTCGCGGCTCTGGCCAATTCCTTCGATGTTCCTAAGGGAATGATCGCGGCAACAACGGTTGCAGATAATCTGAACATGGCAATATACTTCTTCGTTCTCATGACGATGCCTACGCTGGCTTTCTTCAGAAAACACTATAAGCACCCTCATGTTGACGCTGTAGAAGCAAAAGAAGCTGAAGGCATCAACGAGGCAAAGACTCTGGCAGCAGCATTCTGGGGCAGAAAAGAAATATCCCTCAGAGACATCGCCGTGAACTTCGCAATTTCAGGCATCATAGTCATGATCGCATCTAAGGTAGCAGGCTTCTTTGCAGCAACGATCCCTACATCTAATGCAGGACTGCAGCTGCTCAACGTACTGCTTGGAAATCAGTATCTGATCATCACAATACTCTCAATGATTCTTGCTACATACTTCTCTAAGTCACTGGAGAAGGTTGCAGGATCACAGGAAATCGGTACTTACTTAATTTACCTGTTCTTCTTTGCAATAGGAGTTCCGGCATCTATCGTACAGATATTTACCGAAGCACCGCTGGTATTCGTGCTTACTCTGATCATGGTAATAGTAAACATGGTAGTAATGCTGATTTTCGGAAAGCTGCTTCACTTCAATCTGGAAGAGATAATTATTGCATCTAATGCAAACATCGGCGGACCAACAACGGCAGCCGCTATGGCGATATCCAAAGGATGGACATCAATGGTTGCGCCGGCTATGCTGGTAGGCGTATTCGGATACGTGATCGGCACTCCGCTTGGAATATTCATCGAGCAGTTATTCTCATAAAACACAGCAGATCGGAAGGAGCAGATTATGAATTTTGATGCACATTCAGATATATGGACGGATGTAAACATTAAAACTCTGGCGGGCGAGACAGACATTATCAGAAAGCATCACCTGGACAGACTGAAGAAGGGCGATATTGAAGGAGGAATATTCGTAATCTGGATCGATCCTCCATATACTGACGATCCCGTTAAGAGGACGCAGCAGGCATTTGAGTCAATGAAAAAAGAACTGGAATACTGTTCTGACATTGCGGTCATCTGCAGAAACTATGATGAAATACAGAAGGCTAAGGCCGAAGGCAAGATATATATCGTTCTGGGGATGGAAGGCATCAGTGGTCTTGCACCTGACGCTTCAGAAATAGACAGAGTTCACGAACTGGGAGTCAGGAACATACTGCTAACCTGGAATGAGGCAAATGACTTTGCCACAGGTGTTAGAGGACCGGCAGACAGAGGCCTGACGGCACTTGGCCGTGAGGCGGTCAAGAAGATCATGGACAGCGGCATCATGCTGGACGTGTCTCACACTAACCTTAAGACATTCTGGGACATAATAGACATTGCAGACAAACCTATCATTGCTTCACATTCAAATGCCAGGGCTCTATGCTCGGCACCAAGAAACCTTTACGATGACCAGCTGAAGGCCATTGCTGAACTTGGCGGAGTCATAGGATTAAATGCCTTCAATGAATTCGTTAGCGATGACCAGAAAGAGCAGACGGATGACATGCTGGTGAAACATGCAGTGTATATTGCAGAGAAGATCGGCGTTGAGCATCTGGGCTTCGGGTTTGACTTTGACGGGTTCTTGCCAAAGGACTGTACGTCAGGTTATGCAAGTCAGGAGACAACTCTGACGACCGGACTGGAAGACTGCACTAAAGTTCCGGGATTTGTAGAAAAAATAAAGAAAGCTGGTTTCAGCGACATCGAGATGGAAATGATCCAGCGTGGAAATTTCCTCAGAGTAATCAAAGAGAGAACAGCTTAAGTCCCCATATCATTAACGGCTGCCCCGTGAAACGAGGCAGCCGTTTTGTTGCTGTGATAAAAGTGATGGTTTTTATTGACGTTCGTGGGAGGAAACAGCCTTCATGATAGCGGGCATCGTTTCCAGAACGCAGCTGATAAAAGATCTGGTGGCCGGCAGCAGCTTGACTCCTGACTTCATCATGATACCGAGAGATCTGTACAGCGGCGGAGCGATAGGAAGTTCCTTAACCTGGCCGGTGTAGTTCATGAGCATGAGTGAACCGGCAATCGATACGCCAAGTTCGTGCTCTACCATTCTGATGGCAGTGAGGTCGTCTTTGCAGGAATACATGATGTTGAACTTGAATTTATTCTCGGTAGCAAGCTCAGGCCAGCCGATTTCGGATGTTCCAGTATCACCGGTGGAATATGAAACGAAAGGATAGCCGCAGAGCTCTTTCATGGTTACGCTTGCTTGCGCGGCCAGCGGATGATTGCGCGGGACTATGGCCTTTATCTCATCCTGCATCAGCAGGGTAGTGTTGAAGGCGGCGGAATCAGAAAGCTCGGTGAGGGCAATATCGATGCGGCCTTCATCAAGCATTTTAGTGATTTCCGGAGTTTCATTCTCCCTCATGTTGATACGGATCCCCGGGTGACGTGTAGCGAAAGACTGAAGTATGGCTGGCATCCATGCTGCGGAGATGCTGGAGAGACAGCCAACGTTTACTGTGCCGGTCTCGCGTCCAAGCATGAGGTCGCATTCTTGCTGAATCATCAGCTCGCAATTGTGTTCCTCGCGGAAGAATGGAAGCAGCGCCTTGCCGGAATTGGTAAGAACAGCGCCTTTGTTGGTCCTGACCAGCAGTGTAATGCCAAGTTCTGTCTCAAGACTGTTGATCATCTGAGTGACGCCGGATTGGGTATAGCCCATTTCGGCAGCCGTGCGGGTGATGCTGCCGTTCTCGGCAATAAGTATCAGTGCTTCGTATTTTTTGTTGTCCATTACTAATCCTTCTTTCATGCCGCAGTGCGGCCAAAGGCAAAAGTGCAATCAGAGATCTGACGTTTTACTGCCATAAGAAATCCTTATGGTCTTTATAATTATTTACCATTTTACTTATTATATATTATGGGTTATATTAAATCAAGAAGCACAGAGAAAATTGTGCATCGGTTGGAAAAGCTCATAAAGTAACATATAAGAAGCCAAGAGAACGCCGCAGTGTGGAAATCCGAATCCGCAGATGCGGTATTTTCTTTTTGTCGTTCAGAATATTGAATACCGCTGACGTTGTGCTATGATTAATAGTTGAAAGGAACCGATAGAATCGGAGGTAGATAAGTATGAATGATAAGCTAATATCTAGAGAGTTCGTTGAAAGCCAGCTTAGAGAATTTGGTGTTCCAGGCATGGGGATCGGAGTAGTCAGAGACGGTAAAGTGTTGATGTCAGAGGGCTTCGGTTATCGTGACAGAGAGAAACAACTCCCGGTGACACCGCAGACATTGTTCGGAATTGCGTCATGCTCCAAGGCATTTACATCAGCATTGATCGCTATGCTTGTAGACGAAGGCAAACTTACTTACGATCAGCCGATCGTAGAATACCTGCCGGACTTCAAACTTTATGACGACTATGCAACAGCCCACTGCACAGTGCGCGATATGCTTTCGCACATGACGGGCATCGCAGGACATGATGCGCTATGGGTCGATCAGATCGACAGAGCTGAACTGTTCCGCCGTCTGAGGTACATCGAGCCGAATAAATCTTTCAGAGAGACAGTCCAGTACAGCAACACAATATTCACGATCATAGGATACATTGCTGAGCGACTGACGGGCGAGAGCTGGGATGAGCTGATCAAAACGCGGATTTTCCAGCCGCTGGGAATGACGAGAAGCAATACGTCTGTCGACGAGTTTGCGGGTATTGACGACGTGGCGGTACCATACTGGAACTTCCACGGTGATGTGAGGCGCATCAGAAATTGGAACGTCGACCTTGGCGCGCCGTGTGCCGGAGTCAACACCTGCGTTGAAGACATGTGCAAATGGCTGCAGCTGCATCTTAACTGCGGAAGCTGGGAAGGAAGACAGCTGATATCGGAAGAGAACATGATGCAGATGCATACAGCTCACGTAGCCTATCCTATTAGACAGTGGAATTTCACCGAGGTACCGAATGTCGGCGGCTACGGCATGGGATGGGTCACCGACAGCTATAGGGGAGAAGAAACAGTATTTCACAACGGCGAAATCGAAGGCTACTGTGCACAGCAGCTGCTCATGCCGAAACGCAACATCGGAGTCGTGCTGCTGATGAATCGTCATGGATCATGCGGTATACTGGAGAATAGGATCATGTTTGCTATTCTCGACAGTCTGCTGGACCTTCCGCCTATCGACTGGGTCAATAGGCTTGCGCCATATGCATCCGACAAATATGAATGGGACGTGAATCTGCTGCCAGGTGAAGCAGTCAAGGGAACTAAACCGTCACATTCAGCTGAGGAGTATGCCGGAAAGTACTGGAATCCTGGCTATGGAAGTTTTGATATCCTGAAGAAGGGAGACGGCATTGAGGGCCTGTACCGCGGCGTTGTTCAGGCGATGACACATTACCACTATGAGACCTTCAGAGTGCCAGACATAAAAATGGATACGCTGCTGGTAACGACACCGCTGACGTTTGTAACGGATCCGGCTACGGGTAAGGTCAGCGGGTTTGATATTATCATGGAACCGACGATCAAGCCTATCAGGTTTGAAAAAGAATAAAAATAAGGTTGACATTGCTTCCGGACAGTAGTAGTATAGATAATAATTTAATGCTTTAATACGGCAAAGGCGCTGGACGATATCCGGCGTCTTTTTCTGTATTAAGAGCAATATCCGCTATTTTACGGCAAAGGCGCTGATTATTTCAGCGCCTTTGTTGTTTTTAAAGGAGGCAGCAAATGACAAATGTATTCAATTCAAACGATGTAGCGTGGACGCTTATTGCAGCGTTTCTGGTGTTTTTCATGCAGGCAGGCTTTGCACTGTGTGAGGCAGGATTTACTAGAGCAAAGAATACAGGCAATATACTTATGAAAAACATGATGGACTTCTGCATAGGGACTCCGTGTTACTGGTTTGTCGGGTTTGGGATAATGTTTTTCGGGACGGGCAGCCTGATAGGCGGCTTTGATCCTCTGATAAGAGGCGACTATTCGTTTTTGGGTCTGGATATGCCAATACTGGTATATGCATTTTTTCAGACTGTGTTTTGTGCTACAGCAGCGACAATAGTGTCAGGATCCATGGCTGAGCGGACCAATTTCAAGGCATATTGTGTCTATTCTGCGGCAATTTCTCTTCTTGTCTATCCGATATCGGGGCATTGGATATGGGGCGGCGGATGGCTGTCAGTATTGGGATTTCATGATTTTGCCGGTTCCACATGTGTTCATATGGTTGGAGGAGCAATTGCCTGTCTGGGCGCAGCTCTTTTGGGACCGCGGATCGGCAAGTATGATAAAAATGGGAAACCTCATGCAATTCCGGGGCACAATCTTACAGCAGCGGCACTGGGAGTGTTTATTCTATGGTTTTGCTGGTTTGGATTCAACGGCGGATCAACCATTGCAGTATCAACTGATGAAAGCATGGTAAATGCTGGCCTTGTATGCTTCAATACAAATCTGGCAGCAGCAACAGCTACCTGTGCAACGATGATTTTCACATGGTTCAGATATGGAAAGCCTGATGTTTCAATGACATTCAACGGTGCGCTGGCTGGCCTGGTTGCCATTACCGCGCCATGTGACTGCGTCAGCCCGGCAGGTGCGTTTTTCATTGGTCTGGCCGCAGGAATTCTGGTGGTTTTGTCAGTAGAATTTTTTGACAATATAGCCAAGATAGACGATCCTGTTGGGGCTGTTTCGGTACACATGGTCAATGGCATTTGGGGCACCCTTGCCGTAGGACTGTTCTCGACTGGAAACGATGGAGTAGAATGCGGCCTTTTCTATGGCGGGGGCATTAAGCAGCTTGGTATCCAGGCGCTTGGCGTTAGCACGGTTTTGATATATGTAATATGTGTGATGTTCGTTGTATTCAAGCTTATTGATATGACTATAGGCTTGAGAGTGCCTGAACAGGTCGAAATCGACGGCCTGGATATACATGAGCATGGGCTTGCCAGTGCATATTCCGGTTTTGCGATTTCGGATATCAATGACGCCGGAATGGATGTAAATGACAACACGGATCTTGGCCAGGATGTTTATGAAAAAGCTACTCCAGAGCAGATCAATGCGGCTGTAAAGGTAGTGAGAAGCCAGATCGATAAAGCGGTAATTACAGGGACGGGGATGTATAAGGTATCGATAATTGTTCGACTGTCCAAATTCGATCAGCTGAAAAAGGCTCTTAACGACCTTGGAGTGACAGGCATTACAGTTACTCAGGTAATGGGATGCGGAATACAGACTGGGACGACGGAAAAGTACAGAGGCATTCCTGTAGATGCAACGCTTCTGCCAAAAGTCAAGGTAGAGGTTATTGTGTCAAAAATCCCTGTGGATGATGTGGTTGAAACTGCCAAGAGAGCTCTTTATACCGGCCATATAGGTGACGGAAAGATTTTTGTTTACAATGTAGCAAGAGTAATAAAAGTAAGAACTGGCGAAGAAGACTTTGAGGCTCTTCAGGATGTGGAATAAGGACTGTGAAATGGATGCCGGCGCAGCCAGAATCACATTTGTCGCAATTTTCAGTCTAAATTCTTGACTTTGAAATATCGTGGTAGTAATATCTACATAGAAACAAAAAACTATCATCACACAGCAAAGACGTTGACTAATCTCAGCGCCTTTTTCTGCCACTACATCATCATTTGGAGGGATTGACATGAAAAAGAAAATTATGGTCACCTTGCTTGCAGTTGCAATGATTGCAACCTTTTCACTGACAGGATGCGGCAGCAAGAGCGACGACAGCAGCAGCTCGTCATCATCATCAACGGGCGGCAAGACACTTATCATTCAGGACAGTTCGTGGGAAGGCGTGGACATGTATCAGGTTTCATCCTGGAACGATTTCCAGTGCCTGCTTGCAGACTCAATTGAGACTCAGAATCCTGAAACTAAAGAAGCGGAACCATGTATCTGTTCTAAATCCGTATGGAGCAAGGACGGACTGACTTGGACGCTGACATTCCCTAAGGGCATGAAGTATTCAACAGGCGAAGAACTTGAGCCGGAAGACTTTGTAGCCAGTGTAAATTACGGCAAGAAGGTCAGCCCATATGCTGACGGATATGCCAACATCAAATCTATGGATATCGACGGAAGAAACGTCATCGTCCACCTGAAAGAGTATCAGGCAGACATGGAGTTCAACTTCTGCCAGTGCTTTACTGGTGTGATCGATAAGGACGAAATCGACAGCATGTCTAAGGACGATATGCTTTGGGGATGTCACCCTTATGGAGCTTACTATCTGGACGAATATCAGCCAGGTGCTTATGCGATCCTGAAAGCTAATCCGGGATATGTTACATATAATCCTAATGTAGAAAACAAGAAAGCATGCCCTATCAAGAAGATCAAGGTCGACTTTACTGGCGAGGACTTCACATTTGCTGAAGGCATCCAGAAGGGTACCTATGACGTGCTGACTTATGTTCCTACTGATTATTATGACGAACTCAGCAAGAACAAGGACATTACTGTAACAGAAGCTCAGGGAGCTCAGATATATTACTCGGAAATCAACATGACAGATACTCTGTTCCAGGACAAGAACGTCAGAAAAGCTCTGATCATGTCCATCGACAGAGACAACCTTAAGAGCTATCTCAATGCTTATGAGACTCCTTGCTACAGCTTGATACTGCCTAAGTGCATGAACTACGACAAGGCAGCAGAAACCTATTACAAGGAGAACTACGGATATAACAAGGCTGAAGCTGAAAAACTGTTCAAAGCTGCAGGATGGACAAAGAACAGTGACGGCATACTTGAGAAGAACGGCAAGACATTCACATTCACCTTCGACTGCAGAGACGATGCAACGGCAAAGAAGGTTGCACAGGCTTTACAGGCACAGTTCAAGGACGTAGGTGTTCAGATGAAGATCACGACTCAGGACTGGTCATATGTCAACCAGGATGTAGTTGACGGCAAGTTCCAGATGGCTTACCTAGGACTTGGCTGGTCAGAGCCGTTCCTGCTTATGGATATGTTCTGTGAAAGAAACGCTAAATGCACTAATCCGGATGAAACAGGTCAGCAGGCAATGGTTGCAAAGGCAAGAAAGACTGTTGACTACAATGAAAGAACACCTCAGATCACAGCTCTGCAGGAGAAACTGATGGATTACTGCACGATCGTTCCTCTTCTTAATGAGACTAACTACCGCTGCTGGAGATCAGAAATCCAGGGCATAAAGTACACTAAGAATGGTGGTTTCTGGCTGGATGATGTAAAGGTTGACAGCGATGGAAACTTCAGAAACGTAAAATAACTGAAGACAAGAACTTCAATTTCAGGCTCCGGACATGTTCTCGGAGCCTGTTTTTTCTTGCTCTTAACTGAATTTGCAACATTTGTCTTTCTTTAAACGATGTTTTGTAGTATAATATCTTGCGTAATTATCTGACATGTTGAGACATTTAGCGCGTATGCGCTTATCGATATCCCCGTAAATGAAATGAGGTTAAAGTGAAAAAAGAAGATGACAGCTCTGCACAGACTGCAGAGGTAAAGCCTGTTGTTAAGCGTGGCAGAAAGCCTGCACAGAAGAAGGCAGAAGCAGCAGAGACGACTGCGGTGCCTAAGAAGACAGCAAAAGCATCCAAGGTGACAGCGGCGTCAGAGACAACAAAGGCAATAGATACATCATCGGCGCCGGAGACATCGGCGGAGAAAAAGCCTGCTGCAAGGCGCGGCAGAAAGCCTGCACAGAAGAAGCCGGAAGCGGCTGAACGGCCTGAAGAAGCAAACGTTGAGGCGACTCCTGAAATAACGCCGGTTCAGTTAAAGCCAGCAGACAGCGAGGTCAGTCCTCAGGAGGTAAGAGCACTTGAGGAAAAGACCAGGAATTCCGGCAGCGAAGAGAGCGGGAAGCATGAACGCGACCACGAGCATCAGGACAGAAACAGGCCTGAGGTAGAGGGCATTCTGGATATTGCCGAAGGAGGATTCGGATTCCTGAGGTTTAACAACTTCCTGACCAGCGATAAGGATGTTTACGTATCGCCAACGCAGATCAGGAGATTCAACCTGAAGACGGGCGACAAGATAAAAGGCATTTCCAGGCTGCCGAACGAGGGTGAGCGCTTTGGAGCGCTGCTGTACGTACTGACAGTAAACGATGATGAGCCGGGTGTGGCAATCAGAAGACCGAATTTTGAGGATCTGACGCCTATATTCCCAACAGAGAGGCTGACACTGGAAGACAGTCCAATAGATCTTTCAATGAGGCTGATCGATTTGATCGCGCCTATTGGCAAAGGGCAGAGAGGCCTGATCGTTGCACCTCCGAAGGCAGGAAAAACTACGCTTCTGAAGAAGATAGCCAACAGCATTGAAACGAAGCATCCAGAAGTGGAAATGATCGTTTTGCTTATTGATGAAAGACCGGAAGAAGTCACCGACATGAAGAGGTCGCTGAAGGGCGGCGGCGAGGTAATATATTCGACCTTTGACGAACAGCCGCAGCACCATGTAAAAGTGGCGGAAATGGTTCTGGAGAGAGCGGAAAGACTGGTTGAACACGGACGCGACGTAGTCATACTCCTTGACAGTATCACAAGACTGGCGAGGGCCTACAACCTGGTTGTCCCTTCATCGGGAAGGACGCTGTCGGGCGGACTTGATCCGGGTGCGCTCCACAAGCCGAAGAAATTCTTTGGCGCAGCGAGAAATATTGAAGAAGGCGGAAGCCTGACTATCATGGCGACTGCTCTTGTGGAAACAGGAAGCAGAATGGATGATGTTATATTTGAGGAATTTAAGGGTACAGGTAATATGGAACTGCATCTCGACAGAAAATTGTCTGAGAAGCGGATATTCCCTGCAATTGATCTGAACAAGTCGGGAACTAGGCGCGAGGATCTTCTTATGAACCAGGATGAGATAGAAGCAATCTGGGCAATGAGGAGAGCGATGGCAAACAATCCGACGCAGGATGTGACGGAGATGATCATCGATAACCTGGCACACACGAGAAACAACAAGGATTTCGTTCAGATAGTCAAAAGAGTATTTATGGATTGATGAGGTTATATGGATTTCAGTAAAATTTTTCTTAAAAACGCGTGCCCAACGTCTATAGGCGGGCAGGCGGTGATGGACGGCATCATGATGAGGGGCCCACAGCGAACGGCTGTGGCGGTGCGCCTCGCTGATGGCCGCATCCATATGAGAACTAAGGCCAACGGAGCCGTGAAGAAATGGATGAAGGTGCCGATACTAAGAGGTATGGTATCCTTTTTCTCCTCACTTGTTGTGGGCACGGAAACTTTGATGTATTCCGCAGACGTAGTCGAGGACGGCTGGCCGGAAGAGGAACAAGAGGAAGACAAACTCGAGACTTGGATGAACAGCAAGTTTGGCGAGAAAGGCACTTGGAATATACTGATATATTTCTCGGTGATCGTATCGCTGATATTCTCGATCGGCGTGTTCGTGATACTGCCGACGGTGGCGGTCAACTGGCTCAGCGGAGTGATCCACAGCGAAATAGTGCTGAACCTGATCGAGGGATTCCTGAGGATAGCGATATTTATCCTCTACATTGCGCTGATAGGGCATATGAAGGATATTAAAACAGTCTTTCAGTATCACGGCGCAGAACATAAGACGATACACTGCTTTGAAAACGGGCTGGAGCTCACTCCTGCCAATGCTCAGCAGTTTTACACCTTGCACCCGAGATGCGGAACCAGTTTCCTCATGTTCGTGTGCGTGATCAGTCTGATTCTGTTCTCCCTTTTGGGGTGGCCGAATCTGGCTGTAAGAATTACATCGAGGCTGCTGCTGATACCGATCATTGCCGGACTTTCATATGAAGTCCTGAAATGGGCAGGCAGAAGCGACAACTGGGCGGTCAGGATACTCAGCATGCCGGGATTATGGCTGCAGAAACTGACTACCAATGAACCTGACGACAGTCAGCTGGAGGTGGCGATCGCTGCGATGAAGGCGGTCATGGTACCTGAGGAAACAGAGTACTTCGAGGGTTACTGCGATCTTGACGGCAACCTTGTGGAACCGCATAAAATTGAAAGAAAAACAAAAAGCGAAATGGCGGAGGAGAGCAGATGAGTCTTTCTGTAAAAGAACTGCTGAAAATTGGAGAAGCACAATTAAATGAATTTAAGGTGGAGAATGCTGCTTACGATGGTAAGATGCTCTACTGCCACCTGATGAACATTACATGGGCACAGCTCATTCTGGAATACCAGAAAACCATGCCAGACAGTCTATGCGAGGAGTACTTCAAGCTCCTTGACAGGCGCTGCGGCGGCGAGCCCCTGCAGTACATTACCGGTATACAGGGTTTCATGGGCTATGATTTCACGGTAAACCCAAACGTCCTCATACCGCGTCCGGAAACGGAGACGCTGGTGGAGGCGGCCACGATGATCATCAAAGACAACAAGCTTCAGGGCGAGGATTTCCTGTCCAAGGCGAAGAAGGAGTACGAGGTGCTGGACCTCTGCTGCGGCAGCGGAGCCATAGGCCTTTCGACTTCAGCAATGTGTCCGACAGCAAAAGTGACCCTGTCTGACGTCAGCGAAGATGCCCTAGGCGTAGCAAAAATCAACGCATCAAAACTGGGTGTATCCCCAAAGGTGAAATTCGAATCAGGCAATCTGCTGATCCCGTTTAAGGGGAGATTCAGAAACAGGAAGTTTGACATGATACTGTCCAATCCTCCTTACATTCGCACCAGTGTCATACAGACTCTGCAGAAGGAGATCCGTGAACATGAACCAATGCTGGCTCTTGACGGAGGCAGCGACGGGCTGGACTTCTACCGCACGATCATCAAAGAAGCGGCAGACTGTCTGAAGAAAGACGGTGTCATCATGCTGGAGATCGGCGACGATCAGAAGGAAGATGTTATGACGATTTTCGCAGGGATAGAAAACTATGACGACGTCAGGTGTCTACAGGACCTGGCAGGACGCGACAGAGTAGTAATGGCAAGGCTTGCAGCTAAAAAGAAGAAATAGCAAAAAAAGACTTGACAATTAACAAAAAACACTTGTTTACGTGGATAAACTGTGATATGATGTTTAGGCTGTATGAGTGCAGCAAGAATATGCAAAGGTGATAACCTGAGCAGGAAAGAGGGTAATAGCATGAAGGAAGGAATCCATCCTGATTATAAGGACTGTAAAGTAACTTGCGCATGTGGTAATACTTTTATGACAAAGTCAACGAAGGAAGAACTCAGACTTGACGTTTGCTCAGCGTGTCATCCATTCTTTACAGGACAGCAGAAGTTCATCAATCGTGGTGGCCGTGTTGAGAAATTCAAGAACAAGTACCACATTGACTAATAATCAGACGACTATTAAAGGGTCACCGCAGGTTTACTGTGGTGGCTTTTTTCATGATTAGAAGCTGAGCTCTTGCGGTGCATGCTTTAACACGAGATATTCGGGGTAAAAAAGGTTAAGGAATGGGAGAAAATCAGCTGTCGCTGATGACAAATCCCCGTAATTATGGTAAAATATCTGTTTAGGAAGCTTTCGGAGGCGTTGCCTTGGGCGGCGTTCAGACCGATAAAATATAGAGGGAGAAATACAAATGTTTGAAAAACTTGATTCTGTTGTAGACAAGTACAACGAACTGACCGGAGTCGTTTCGGATCCGGAAGTCATTGCCAACCAGTCTGAGTGGCAGAAGCACATGAAAGAGATGGGCGAAATGGAGCCGATCGTTAAGAAATATCAGGAATACAAGAAGGCCAACGAAGATCTCGATTTTGCCAAGGAAATGGTAGAGAACGAAAGCGACGAAGAGATGAGAAGTCTGGCCAAGGCCGAAATAACTGAACAGGAAGACAAGATAGAGGTGCTGGCAGAAGAATTGAAAGTTCTGCTTATACCGAAAGACCCTAACGACGAGAGAAACGTAATACTTGAGATACGTGCCGGTACAGGCGGCGATGAAGCCGCTTTGTTCGGCGGAGACCTACTGCGCATGTATACCCGTTATGCTGAAAGACGCAGATGGAAAGTCGAACTGATGGACATCAATGACACCGGCATCGGCGGCATCAAGGAAGCAGAGGTTTTGATCAAGGGCAAAGGCGCCTACTCCAGACTGAAGTTTGAGAGTGGCGTACACAGAGTGCAGAGGGTGCCTGAAACCGAGGCGGCTGGAAGGATACACACTTCGGCGGCTACAGTAGCAGTTCTGCCGGAGGTTGATGACGTAGAGGTAAATCTGGATCCTAACGATGTTAAGGTCGACGTATACAGAGCATCAGGAAACGGCGGACAGTGCGTAAATACGACGGATTCAGCAGTTAGACTGACACATCTGCCGACGGGACTTGTTGTTACCTGTCAGGATGAAAAGTCGCAGATCAAGAATCGTGAAAAGGCGATGAAGGTCCTGAAGGCAAGACTTTACGATAAGATGCAGCAGGAACAGGCTGAGAAGATTGCAGCTGAACGTAAGGATCAGGTAGGATCCGGCGACAGAAGCGAGAGAATCAGGACTTACAACTTCCCGCAGGGAAGGGTGTCAGACCACAGAATCGGGCTTACACTATATAAGCTGGACGCCATACTTGACGGTGATATCGATGAGATCATCGATGCACTGATCACAGACGATCAGGCAAAGAAGATGAATGATTTTTAATGGAAACCATAATTTTTAAAGATACAGCAGAAGATATAGAGAAGGCAGCTGAGATCATCAGAAACGGCGGGCTGGTAGCTTTTCCAACGGAGACGGTCTACGGACTGGGAGCGGATGCTCTCAATGCGGAAGCGGTGAAGAAGGTCTATGCAGCAAAAGGCAGACCGTCTGACAATCCGATGATCGTTCATGTAACGCCTAACAGCGATCTGACGAGACTGACGCCGGAAGTTACTCCTGACATGGAGAAGCTGATGGAAGCATTCTGGCCGGGACCTATGACGATGGTAGTGAAGAGAAAGCCGGAGGTGCCGGACACTACTACCGGAGGATTAGATACCGTGGGGCTGAGGATGCCGAGCAACCAGGTTGCGATGGCTTTGATCGACATGTCGGGATGCCCGATAGCCGCACCAAGCGCCAATATTTCCGGACGGCCGAGCCCAACGACGGCTCAGCATGTGATCGATGACCTTTATGGTCGCGTCGATGGGATTATAGTCAGCGGCGACTGCGAGTTCGGCATTGAATCGACGGTCGTGGACATGAGCGCTGAAGAGCCGATGATATTGCGTCCGGGAATCATCACCAGAAATGATCTGGAAGGTGTGCTGGGCAAAGAAGTGCTGCTGGACCCGACGCTGAACAAGCGGCCGGATAAGTTCAACAACGAGGAATTCAAGCCGAAAGCGCCGGGAATGAAATACAAGCATTACGCGCCGAAGGCTGAGATGATAATATATGAAGGCGAGCAGGAAAGCGTGCTGGCGGCAATAGATCTGGAGCGTGAGATGAGGGAAAGCCTGGGGCAGAAGGTCTGGGTAATAACCTTTGATGACAGCGATCAGAAGGAAGCAGCCCACGACTTCTTTGCTAAGCTTCGGGCGGCAGACAAAGAAGGCGCAGACGTGATTTTGGCATCGGCGCTGACGGAAAAGGGCGTAGGGTTCTCTGTAATGAACCGTATGCTGAAGTCTGCAGGATACAACATAAAGAAAGTCTGATATTTCATTGTAAATGGAAAGGAAAGATAAAATGATTATTGCAATGGCAAGCGACCACGGCGGATTCAAGCTGAAGAACGCCGTGAAGGAGCATTTGATCAAGGAGGGGTACAAGGTGGTTGATCTCGGAACCAATTCCGAGGACTCCGTTGATTATCCCGTTTACGGAAAAGCATGTGCGGAAGCGGTGGCATCCGGCAAGGCTGATCTGGGTGTCGTGTGCTGCGGCACAGGCATTGGCATTTCCATTGCGGCCAACAAAGTCAAGGGCATTCGCTGCGGACTTTGCACCAGCGTGGAGATGGCTGAACTCACTAAGAAGCACAATAACGCTAACATGATCGCCATGGGCGGCCGCATCATCGACGATGAGCTTGCTATCAGAATCACTGACACATGGCTCAACACCGAGTTTGAAGGCGGACGTCACAAGAGAAGGACCGACATGCTTGACGCAATGTAAAAATCAGCATTTTTGCAGTAAAGAAACTTACTGCCGCAAGTTATAATATTAATATTCTGGAGGGAATCATGGATAAAACAGGTAAAGTGTATGTATTTGATCATCCGTTAATTCAGCATAAAGTTGCATTGATGAGACAGAAGGAAACAAGCGTAAAGGATTTCAGAGAACTGGCAAAGGAAGTTGCCATGCTCATGGGCTATGAAGCGACGAGAAATCTGCCGCTGGAGCCAGTAGAAATCGAAACTCCTATCTGCAAGACGACGGTCAATATGCTAAAGGGTGAAGACGTTGCTATCGTGCCGATCCTCCGCGCAGGCCTTGGTTTTGTTGACGGCATGCTTGCACTGGTGCCAAACGCAAAGGTTGGACACGTCGGACTGTACCGTGATCCTGATACACATCAGCCGGTAGAATACTACTGCAAACTCCCGAAAGATATTGAAAAGAGGCAGATATTCGTCGTTGACCCTATGCTGGCAACTGGCGGAAGCGCTGCCGCAGCTATAGATTTCATCAAAAAAAGAGGCGGCCAGAACATCACGTTTATGTGCCTGATCGCTGCTCCGGAAGGAATCGAGACTCTCCAGAAGGCTCATCCGGACGTTGACATCTACATCGCTGCTAAGGACGAGAAACTCAACGAAAACGCATACATCGTTCCGGGACTGGGCGATGCCGGCGACAGACTTTACGGCACTAAGTAAAGATAAATAGAATACAGAAAGAGGAAGAATTGATGCAGACAAAGTTTCAGATACCAGATAACGTAAGTAAATTTGACAACGTATATGATGTTCTGAAGGAAAGAGGCTTCATTGAGCAGGTGACTGACGAGGAAGCTGTTAGAAAACTCCTGAAGGACGAGAAAATAAAATTCTATATCGGATTCGATCCGACAGCAGACTGCCTTCACGTGGGACACTTCATGCAGGTCATCATCATGATGTACATGCAGAAGTTTGGGCACACTCCTGTAGTTCTCCTTGGCGGAGGCACAGGAATGGTTGGAGACCCTTCAGGACGCAGCGACATGCGTATGATGATGGATGTTCAGACCATTGATGACAACTGCGCCAAGTTCAAGAAACTCTTTGATCAGTTCCTGGACTTCGACGACGAGTGGAAGTATGAAGGCAACAAGGGAGTTTTCGAACCTGGCCACCAGAACAGAGAGCCAATTCCGGGCAAAGCCATCAGCGTGAACAACGGTCATTGGCTTAGACCGCTTAATTACGTGGAATTCGTCCGCGCCGTTGGAACACACTTCAACGTAAACAACATGCTGAGAGCTGAGTGCTTCAAGCAGAGAATGGAAGGCGGACTTTCATTCTTCGAGTTCAACTACATGCTCATGCAGTCCTACGACTTCATGGTAATGGCAAGGGACTTCGGCGTTAAGATGCAGTTCGGCGGCAACGATCAGTGGTCAAACATCATCGGCGGCGTTGACCTTACGAGAAAGATGTGTAACAAAGACGTTTACGGCATGACTTTCGCGCTGCTGACAAACAGCGAGGGCAAGAAGATGGGCAAAACTGCCAAAGGCGCACTTTGGCTTTCACCTGAGCGTACATCTCCTTACGAGTTTTTCCAGTACTGGAGAAACGTTGGCGACGCAGACGTTGAGAAGTGCCTGAGAATGCTGACATTCCTGCCTATGGAAGAGGTCAAGAGACTGTCTTCACTGGAAGGCGCAGAAATCAATCACGCCAAGGAGGTTCTGGCATTCGAAGTTACCAAGCTTGTTCACGGAGAAGCTGAAGCGCAGAAAGCTCTGGAAGGAGCAAGGGCTGCTTTCGGCGGACAGGGCGAAATGGAGCACATCCCTACAACAGAGATGGCAGCTTCTGAGTTCGACGGCGAAGGCAAAGGCCTCGTATCACTGATCAAAGAATTGGGTCTGGTGCCAAGCAACGGCGAAGGCTTCAGGACTATTGAGCAGGGCGGCCTGAGTCTCAACGGCGAAAAGGTCACCAACCCTAAGATGGCCGTTACCCTTGATATGTTCAAGGACGGCGAGATCATCATCCAGAAGGGCAAGAAGAAATTCCAGAAAGTCGTTATCAAATAACGTAATATTTACATCAATTAAACAGCACGGCGGTCTGCCTTTCGGCAGCTGCCGTGCTGTTGTGTATAGGTTAAAATTCAACGTGTGTTATGTTGTCAAGCCCAACGTTATGGAATACCTCATCCCAACAGGACATACCTTCCGGAATCCGGTACCAAGGTTCAGCAGCTTTTATGCCAATAATGGCAAGTGGCATGCCTTCGACAAGTTCATCATTGGTAACACCTTCACCTCTATCAAGATTTAACATTCCAACAGAATCAGGTGCAGTTAACAGCAAGTTCCCATTTTCGTCTAGCACAGCAAGTTTCTCATTTTGAACTAACAGCGTGTATTCCTTCCCGTCATCAGCAGTAATGATAGTTTTTCCAAAATCAAAACCATTTTGGCATACCCACTCTTTGCCTGATACTTTGCCTCTGCATATTAGTTTTCCTTCTATTACATTCAGTACTTCAGACACGGGATCAGTACCATTTGCCTTCGCACGAAGTAATGCTTTGCCAGTATCCTGCAGGCTTGTAGGGGAACCGGCAACAAGGCATTCCTTACATTCGGATTTTGTTAGAGGTGGAAGACAGTAGGCAATCAGAATGTTATTATAGGCAACGACAATGCTGCGGCCAATGAGTTCCATGGTTTTTGTGTCATACGGGTCAGGGGTTTCAATAACAACACTCTCACCATATATCGAAGCATAGACCAGCGGACTGATCGGATGATGATAAACACATGTAAGGATATTGCCAAGGGTAGGGACAGAACGACCGCACGAGTCGGCGTTCAGCAAAGGAAGCCCAGCTTTGGTGGCAACTTTGAGGAAATATGGCAATTGGATACAGTCATGTTCTAGAGTGTACAGATAACCTATTTGTTTCCCTTCTTTTTTCATAAGATCTTGCATTTTACGTAGAGCAATTATTCCGTCACGAGAATCATGACACACTGCAGCATCTGTTGACACAGGCCCTAATTTCCCTACTGTTACAGCGTATAGATTGTCATCCATTTCGTCAACATCGACCAATTCGATTTCAATTCTTTGTTCATTATCTATTCTTTCAATTTCATCGATAGCGCACTGCAAAGGATAATCGCCACCATCACTTCTCAGTACAGCACCAGTACACATTTCAATAAAATCCTGTTTATGCAAAATACGACTCATTGTTCGACCTCCTCGTTATTTTCAGTAGAAATATTGTTGTCATTAGCTTTGCCGGAGACCTTCATTAAAATAAGGAACATCACTAGAGATACTACCACGCCATTTACAGTTGCCAGACCAAAAGGTAGTTTTAATGCAGCAATAACTCCAATGACTAATGCAATCATCCCGAACCAGTTAACCCCTTTTGTCTCGTTCCATTTTTCTGCATTGCCATGTTTTAAGATCCAGTAGTCTGCAATCATGACTCCGGCGATAGGCGGTATGCAACTAGCCATTAGGTTTAAAAAATTGGTGAAATAGTCCATGAAGCCTAAGACTGCAAGAACGATGCCTGCTACACCAGCGATAGCAGTTGCAACAGCTCTTTTTGAACCAGGTAAATGAAGCAGGCTGGTAATTGCAAGACCACCAGTATATGCATCGCATGCCATAGTTGTCCAAGTGGCAAGTACAAGAATGATTAGGCCGATAATGGGCAATCCAAGTTTTGCTACGAGGATGCTTATGTCCTGCTCGTTTGTTGCAACGCCCATTATTGCTCCTGAAATAAAAAGAAATAAGCAATATGGCAGTATGCCAACTATGGCTGCAAGACAAGATCCTTTTCTGTCTTTACAGAATCTGTGGTAATCTGGTGCAATAGTACTGCCTACAGCTTGCATTCCAACAACAAGGGAAACACCTTCAATTAAATGAATTGGCTGAGGTGGCTGTGCTGAGATGATGTCTGCCATGGATACTGTTTTCAGTGAACTAGCAATACCATAAATGCATAACACAATCAGAGCTGGAACCGCTATTGCATTAAGTTTGGATATGATCTTTTCACCAAATATTGATACTGTCAGCATGATGAGACCAAGAATAATGATTGTAGCGGCTCTGTTCCATTCTATACCGTTCAGCTTTAGAATTTGAATAAAGGATTCACCGGCAATCTGACAGTCGCTTCCGGCCCAACATATCAATGTTGATGCAAGTACAAATGAAATAACGTAACCTGCGCCTACGCTTCCAAATGAAGATCGCGCAAGAATGACTGTTGGCAGTCCAACATCGGTACCCTCCATACCTTGCAGGCAGAATACCACTAGAAGCAGGCATACGCCGATAATGACAGATAACAACATTTCGGTAAAAGTTAAACCTTGAATAAGTATCGCCCCAACCATGATTGTTGGGACGCAGATGGAACTCCCTGCCCAGATAAATGATGTTTTCCACCATCCGTGACGTTCGCTGGCAGGTACTTTGACAAAAGCATCATCTTCAAATAATGTACTTTTTTCTTTTGCTTCACTCATTTTCAACCTCCTATTATATTATAATTTATTGTGATTATGGAGCAAGGAACGGATTTTTATGATGATTAGTTATTTGCTCATAACCAAAAGCGACTTTGATAAGCGTAGATTCCTGATAAGGACCCGCAAAAAATGACATTCCAACTGGAAGACCAGATGATGAAAAACCCATTGGGACGGATACCGCGGGGAAACCTGTGATAGGCGGAAGATTGGAATATCCAGCACAGGCAATTACGTCAAGGTTGTTATCCTTTATGACTTTAAGAATCCCATTTGCAGCACCATCTTCTATTGCCTTAATCTTCATATCCCAATAAGCAGTTTCAATCAGTTTGCCACTAGTGCTATTTAGCGCATCTTCAAGGATATCCTGCCCGTATTTTAAGGCAGATTTGGGATGATGGTTGTTGTATTGAACAATATCATATAACGTTCTGCATGAACCACTGCTATATTGTGATATGTATTTTTCTAAAGCACTTTTGAATTCATAAAGAAGAGTAGATTGACTTAGGATGTTATTTTCTAGTCCGGTATAGTTTATATCACTGTCAATAAGTACGGCACCGGCATCCTGAATTTTGTCGAGCTCATGTTCAAATATATCTTCAATATCTGCAGGAAAAATATCTGCTTCACAGCGTATTCGGTTAACACCAATACGCATTCCGCGCAATGAGTCAGGTACCAAGTTGTGAGTATAATCTTCGCTTGAGACTTTTGCAAAAAATGTTGAAGGATCAGAATAATCATTTGGAGTTACCATTTCATTGAGCATAATAGCACAGTCAGCGATTGTTCTCCCCATTGGGCCTGCACTATCTTGACCGCAGATAGGAATTATTCCTGATCGACTGACGAGTCCAACCGTCGGCTTGATGCCGCAAATGTTGTTGTTACTCGAAGGGCAAATAATCGATCCGGCTGTTTCGGTACCAACAGATGCAGCACAGAAGTCGCATGCTACAGCGACGGCAGAACCTGAACTGGAACCTGACACATCAAAAGAACTTCCATATGGATTGAGCACTTGACCGCCCGCAGAGGAATAACCATTTTTCATACTTGAGGACATATAATGCGCGAATTCCGTCAGGTTGGTTTTTCCAAGTATAACTGCACCGGCAGCTCGTAATCTCGAGACAACTACTGCATCATGACGAGCAAAATTATCGTTTAGTGCGACCGAACCAGCATTTGTACGCATTTTGTCGTTTGTTGATATGTTGCCCTTGATAAGGATTGGCATTCCATGTAACAACCCTCTAGGCCCCTTGATTTTGCGTTCGCGATCAAGTGATGCAGCGATTTCCAATGCATCAGGATTCATTTCGCAAATTGAATTTAGTTGAGGACCGCGAAAATCAAATTGCGTAATACGCTTAATGTATTCCAACGTTAATTGATACGAAGTCAATGATCCTGCATCAATCAATCGCTGCAGTTCGATAATATTTTTCCCTTTGATTTCCACAGTTTACACCTCTTTGGTTCCTAAACAGTTTAATTGTTGGTTAATATTACCACCCTAAAGAAATATCGTCAAAATTTGCGCAGTTGCGTTAAACGCAACAATTATTAAATTTATCACATTATAGCGGACCTTTTAGGGTGTATGCAGATTAATGGAAATAAATACTGCTCAGAATATTCTAAAATTATCACTCTCACGAAACTATTAAGCATTCTTTGACGTGATTTGTGATATAATAACCCGTATAAAAAATAAATGAGAGGTAAAAGTAAAATATGAACAAAAGCTTATCAAAAACAATTGGGACAAGAATCAAAATGTACAGAAAAAGCCAAAAAACATCACAAGTTGAGCTTGCAAAGGCAATTAATAAAAGCAAGTCGACGTTATGCAGATATGAAGATGGTTCGATAGTGCTGGATATTGAGACGATAAGCGATATTTCAAGAGCACTGAAAGTTCCAATGAGTTGTCTTTTAGGGAATGTGGATAACCATCAAAATTACCCGGATAGCATAAGCGCAATGCCAAATTCATATATGTATTTTTTGGACGATCATGGAACAATGGTCAGGGAGTCGTTCCTTGAGATTGTTAGCACAGGCAGTCTGCCCGCTGCAACTCTCTATTGCGATGCGGATGAAAATTGCAAATCTAAAGCGTCACTCATTTATACAGGCGAGGTACTTGTAACTGATACTGTTATTTCGTTTGATTTGGTAAGCGTTACAAATGAATTGGATCATTTGTTTTTTACATCTCTTCGACCATTTATTGATCAAGGCCCATACACGATTGGCCTTTGCATAGCATTAAATTTTTCGCCAATTTGTCCTGTGTGCTATAAAGCAGTATTAGCGGAAAAGAGGGTAGATGAAAAACAAAAGCTGTTAAAGCAAATTCAAGTAGATGATACGGAACTAAAATCTTTAAAGAAGTATAGTAGATTTTGCTTATTCTATGTCTAATGATATTGTGACTATATAACAAATGACAAAAGTGCATGGTATGCATACTTGTCATTTGTTTTTATTGCAACTTATCTTCACTGGTGAAGAGATTACATCATATAAATTCAATTCACCAAAATGTAATATTCTCCGACTCATAAAGATGATATAATGGAAGCCAGATGAACCCCGCCTCAGCGAAGCGGCGGCTGGGTCCATGCCCGGATTTCAGCTGGGGCCATCCCCGCTGAACCCGGCCGAGCTGAAGCTCCTGGCTTCATTGCAGGCCATCGCTGCGCCTGCAATGAGCGAGCTCACTGCGAGCTGCGCTCGGCCTTAAATCAAAAGGGCACCATATGTGCCGCAATGGAGGAAAAAAGATGTTTAGAATAGACAATAGATTAAACGATAGCATAGATATGGAAAACGACAGGGAACTGGCCCAGAGGTGTGAGAAGCAGATGGAACTTTACGAAGTGTCCGACAGACCGGAGTTCACAGATCTAACTGAAGAACAGCTGGCTCAGGTGGACGAATTCTGGGAGCCTTATGAATCAATATACAAGATGGATCCATTTGTGACCAGATACTATACCAATGTCACAGGCCGTTTTGATCCGCGTTACATACCTGAAGATCTTCAGAAATACTTGATGAGCAGGTACTTCATGGATCAGGATTATGTTGAGGCCTTCAAGGACAAGAACTTCACGGAAGTGATCCTTGCTGACCTTGCCGCTCCGAAAACACTGATCCATAAGATCGCCGGCACATTCCTGAACGGGGCATATGAGCCAATAACTGAGGATGAAGCAGTTGATATTATCCTTGAACACAAGAAGGCGTCAGAAGGTCCGGTCGTTGCGGTCATCAAGCCGACAATGAGCACCAGCGGCGGCTCTGGATTAGTTACAATAGGAAGATATACGACGAAAAACGAGATTCGTCAGATGCTTACATCCTGGCGGCCAGATGTTGTTGTGCAGGAAGTGATTAAGCAGCATCCTGACCTGGCAGCCATCCATCCGGAATCCGTTAACTCCATCAGAGTCATGTCACTTCTTAAGAACGGCAAGTGCAGGATCGTTTCCGCCTGTCTGCGAGTAGGTGCAGGCGGAAGCTTTGCAGACAACATGGGCAGGGGCGGAATGAGCTGCGGAATAAGACCTGACGGCACATGCAGAGCACCATTCTACGATAAGCACGGCGTCAGATATGACAAGCACCCAGGTGGTTTCGAGCCGGAAGGATTTCACGTGCCGGGATTTGATGAGCTCATCTCCACGATCAAAACACACCATGTACGATTCCCTCAGCTGCGTCTAATCTCCTGGGATTTTGCAATCGACGAAGGGGCGCATCCGGTATTCATTGAGTGGAACATGAAGGGCGACACTCAGCTGCATCAGTACGGAAACGGTCCGCTTTACGGTGAAGACACCCGAGAGATACTGGACGAGTTTTTTGCCCACACATATAAGGAAACTGAGCAGGGCGGCATCATATATCGTGAATACATCAATCATGCAGAGGCGGCAGGATGCGGCGACAGCATAACTGAACTTGTAATTGCAGGAACGATCAACGGCAAGCCAGTGACTGCCATCACAGGCCGCGCATTCTTTCAGAATGAAAGAATCGTTTCTCTGAGAATAGACGAAGGAGTCAAATCAATAGGCTATCAGGCGTTTTTCGGCTGCAGATCACTGAAAGAGATAAAGCTTCCGCAGAGCCTTGAGACGATCGGCGAAGCTGCCTTCTCATACTGCAGCGAGCTTACATCTATCAAAACCAGCGGCAGCGGACTAAAAGAGATCTGCCCAAAGGCCTTCATGGCATGCAGGGCGCTGACCGCTGCTGAGTTTGGTGACGGACTGACAAAACTGAACTACAGATCATTCAGCGGCTGTGCGTTGCTTGAGTCTTTCACTGCGGGAAACGGTCTGAAGCGAATAGAAGAAAGATGTTTCCAGGGCTGTAAATCGCTCAAGGCTTTTGAAACGACGGCGCCAAAAGTCACCGTTCTCGCCCGCGCCTTCCTCAACTGCAGCGGTTTTGACTGCACGAGCCTTATTGGCCGCTGCGGTTTCATTGGACTCCACAGCTTCAAGGGCTGTATCGGCGAGCCACAGGAAGAAAAGTAGTCGACCGGTACAATTTTGCAAAAATTTGATTAATTTTGCATTTCCTGTTACAATGTCATTAAGTAATAGTTCTCATGGCAGATGAAAGAAGGAATAATATGCTTATCCCAATCAAAAGCACCGTATATTTGTTGGGTTGTGCTGACAGCATAGGAGAAACGGTTCGGAATGCTGTAAGATATTTGGGCAGCGGGGCAGATTGTGTAGAAATCAGTATTGCAGAAAAACCGAAGCATGAAATGAGAGGCTCCTGCATGGTCCTTTCGGGAAACTTTGACCCCCGCGAAGTGGGTAACTGGACTTCTGACACAGAAATAATTCTTATCATGGATCAGCCTGACAGAAACCTTTTGTCGAAGGGTTTCGTGGATGTGCTTGGTGCAGAGTATGAGCCTGACAGGCTTGAGGCATCTGTACGAAACATGATAATGCTGAACTTGAGACGAAAACGCGTAGAGATACGTGAAAATATGCTTAATACATATTTTGAAATAAGTGACGACATGTTATGGACCAAGGACATGAACGATCACCATATGGATATCAATCATATACTGATAGAATTGGCAGGAAAACCTAGAGAAGCCATTGAAGGCAAACACGAAATCGAGATTTACGGGCTGGATCCGAATGATGAGGGATGCGGCGAGAGTGACAGGTATGTCCGCACAACAGGAAATACCAATTTCTTCGAGGAATCGATGCCGGGAGCAGATGGAAAACAGCATCATCTTCATGTTACCAAAGCACCGTGGATCGATGGACAGGGAAAGGTCATAGGGACTATTGGATTGGCAAAAGATGTTACCGATCTCATGAATCAGCAGACAAAATTCGACAAGTTCTTAAACTCTCTTGATATGGCCATAGTCATACTGGATAATGACAGAACGATTCAACAGAGCAATAATGTATTCCGCAGGATAACCGAAAGACCTGAAATAGGATCATCGGTAAGGAACGCAGTAGAATTGGAGCAGGCATGCTTCAGAGAGGCGGCGGACCTTGAATCCAACGACTACGTTTTGAATGCTCCTGGAGAAGGCGAGTCCATTTGGAATAAGGGAGAGTTCGTGCTTTACGATTACTGGGGCAAACAGAGCGGATACATTAATGTTTATCAGGATGTCACTTATGAACGTGAGCAGAGCCGAAGAATCAAGAAGATGGCTGTAAGGGATCCGCTGACTGGTCTGGCTAACAGAGCAGGAATGTACGAGTACTTTGACACAATTGACAAAAGCAAACGGGTATCGTTCATGTATATGGACGTGGACGATTTCAAACAAGTGAATGACAGGTATGGACATGGCGTAGGCGACAGATTTCTTACAGATCTGGCAGGCATCTTTCGTGAAACTCTCAACGGGGCTTTTGCGGCAAGAATGGGAGGCGATGAATTCTTCATAATTATCGAAGACGGAAGTATGGATGATAAACTGACGAACGTTTCGGAAATACTGCAGGACAGAATACGAAATCTCGAAGGCTACCCTGAAGGAGCGCTGGATACGGCCTCCCTGTCTATCGGAGTTGTCAAGGACATAGTGATACAGGATAATGTAGATGAAATAATCGACTTATGTGATGCTGCCATGTATAGTGCCAAGAAATCAGGCAAAGGCAGGCATGTATTGTTGGATGAGGTTTAGAAAATCAGGCTGCTGAAAAAGCAGCCTTTTGTATGATACGCGGAAAATGATTTTTATCTGAGAAAAACTGTAACGCTTTCATCTTTCACAAGTCATATATACAGAAGGGGCAAGAACGTGAGCGATATTGAAAAGGTGTATACCGAATATTTCACAACTGTATATCGATATGTACTGTCAATTTCCCACGATCCATATGTTGCCGAGGAGATGACTCAGGAGACATTTTTCAAGGCACTGCAGAATATCGACAGATTCAGGGGGGAGTCAAGCCTGTCGTCATGGCTTTGTCAGATCGCCAGAAACACTTATCTTACTTATTGCAGTAAAGAGAACCGCAAGACCAATTTTTTGGAAGGCTGGGAGGACACGATCACTTTTGATGCAGTAGAAGACATGACCGATGCATCAGCAGAAAAAGTCGTCACAGATCGCGACACCTGCCGGCAGATAATGAAGCTGGCCGCCGAACTTGAACAGCCCTACAGAGATGTGTTTTCTATGAGGACCTTCGGTGAGCTGCCCTTCAAAAAGATCGGCGAAATCAGCGGCCGCACAGAGAGTTGGGCTAGAGTGACTTATTACAGGGCAAAGGTAAAGATAAAGGAGGCGATGGACAAATGAGAATAACATGCAATACGGCCAGAGACCTTCTTCCGCTATATTACGATCAGGTGCTGAGCAAAGACAGCGTCGACCTGGTTGAAGAGCACCTTGCCGGCTGTCCGGACTGCCGCAGCTATCTGGCTGCCATCTCAGCTCCTGACATCAAAACCGCCGCTGGCGGGTTTGCTTCCGCTGAAGCGGAGCCTTTGAAAAAGATCAGGCGCCGCATGCGCCGCAGACAGCTGATACCGATTTTGATACTCTGTCTGGTACTGACACTTTGGGTCTGCGCAGCAGCAGGATTCTTCAGCGTTTACTCAACCTGGCCGGACGTGCTGTCAACATCTGATTCCCAGGTTGCGGCAACAGGCGGAGGCTGGAGCCTTCACGTACCAGAAGATAATCACAAGGCAATCTATCTTACATATTCAGGCGGACACATGCCGGCAACACTTGCCCAGATAAACGGGACGATCTACACGGCGGACGGCAATGCTCACGGAATAAGTGAGTGCATATATATGGATAGGCATTTCGGCTTCGGCCAGCGCAGATGGTATATCGACTACGATACTGACACCCGAAATCTGTCAAAGTTCAGCGGTGAACTCTACTGGAAGTCGTCAAAGATGTCACAGGCCTATACGGAAACGGTCAGTTCATCAGATCTGACAGCTGCTCAGAAAGCTTCAGCAAAGAAGTGGCTTCAAAGCCACCCGATCGAAGATAAGTACTGGCTTTTGATGGATTGGAAAACAGGGATAGCATACAGGCCGGAGAATTAGAGGAAGGGAGAACGAGAAATGAGTGCAGGAGGGGTATTATCAAAATTCGCGGCGATTGGAATCGTCGTAATCTTTGCCTTTGCAATGTGGATAATAATGAAGATCGTACATAAGGTAAAAGGTGATGAAGAGGATATTGGTGCAGATGCTGCCGGTCCAGCGGCAGACGGAATGTCGCGGATGAACGCGCATGCCGGTTCGGAGAACATTGCTGCTGATGCTTGCAGCGGGGAAGAGCCAGAAGAGAAGAAAGAGAAGAGCTTCATGGAAAAGTACTGCAACGAGCAGAAGAATGATTCCAGAAGGATGCTGGCAAACTACATCTTAGTACATGAAGAAAACGAACGAAAGGAACGAGGACAACTGGATGACAGGCTGAATGAGGTCATGCCAGATGGGGAGCGCACCAAGGAGTACGCCGCTGAAGCCGCCAAGGCAGAGGCACGCGAACATGAAAAGCAGGAAAATAAAGAAGAAAAGAGAAATGGGGAATAAAAGAATTCTGGGTAATCAATTTTTGTATTATTGATATTAATATATGGAAAATCACGGCGGCTGTCGCATTGAAGCAAGATGTGTACAGCCGCTTTTTTGTTGCAGACAGCCAGGCCCTCTGATACTGTCAAGAAGCCGATTGCCGACAGCACAACTGGACTAGTATTCCCGGGATGACGCATCGCCTAATTACGATTGGTGAGCACTTTTGCATTTTCGGCCCAATAAAACGCACAAAATATTATTATCTGCGCAAAAGGTTACCTAAAGCCAGATATTACGCTGTATTATGAATGGATTTTTCTTCATCAAAGTCTTCTGCCAAGGCGGATATTATTTAACGGCAGCTGAGCCGGTAACGATATTAGAGCGCGAGTTCCGAATATCACGCTTGCACCTGTAATTCCATGCCGCGCCAGCAACCCATGCAGACTTGCGCGGAAAAAAGTGCGTTTTATATCTTTGATTTCGCGAAAGTGGTCACAAAAGCCAATTGCCTGTCAATCTTAAAATTTCCATTTTTGCTGAAATACGAAAATCGCATCATGCAAACCTCTCCAAAAATAACTGAAGGCCATTGCGGCAGGCAGATAACAAAAAAACCGCTGCAGTTTGATACGTGTCTGGCAAGAGACTACATATCAAATGCAGCGGCATCAAAATACGTTAGATGAATATCTCCGCTTCTGCTCTGCGCTGGTAGTTTTTCTCCAGCATGGCAACGTGAGACAGGAAGGCCGGGTCGTCGAAGTATTTGGCGCCGACCGGGCATGACTTCACGCAGGCCTGACATTTGATGCAGATGCCTGTGATGTTTGACGTGTCGGCAGCGTCGATAGAGCCCATAGGGCAGAGAGTCGAACAAAGCCCGCACTTTGTGCATTTTGACAGATCAGTTTTAGGTTTGGCCTTGAGGAAAACTGCTGGCTGACCGTCGATACCGAGGGGCCGGTAATAAGGACCGACCGGATCGTTGCCCCGGACTTCAACTGACGGCAGGCCGGCAGCCGCGCATTCTGAAAGCAGGGCGATCTTGCCGGCAGCTGCCTGACCAAGGCGGTTCATGAGAGCCAGGTCTGAATCGTCAGGGCGATCAGCCGCGATTTTGCTGGAGAATACGTGGGCGGAAGGGAATGCGCCGGCAGCGATGCAGTGAAAGCCGCATACGGTGAGCTCATTCCTAAGTTCCATCAGACCGTCGTCAAAGCTTCTGTTGCCGAAGGTCACGACGGGAAGGGCCATGGCGCCGCATCCGCTGAAGCCTTCCTGCACAAAAGGCAGGATCTTATTGGGAACGCGGCCTGCGTAGACGGGCGTGCCGAAGACCACCAGATCCGTTGGCGTGAATGAGTAGGTTTTCGTCCGCGCTGACGGAAGGGTAAAATCAATAGTTTCAACAGGCGCGCCAAACAGTGCGGCGGCGCTGTCAGCTATGGTGCCGACGACATTTTTTGTGTTGCCCGTTGGGCTAAAATATACCTTATATATTCTTTCGATTTTCATCTTTCAATACCATCCCTTGCTTCGATTCCTTTGCTGTAGTAATGTTTGATCTCTTTCATTTCCGTGACCAGATCCGCGGCATCGATCAGCTCTTTTGGAGCATAGCGTCCAGTGAAGACCAGCTCAGTGCCGGGTGAACGCTGGGCTGCCAGTGTCAGTGCTTCTTCGGCGCTGATCAGCTTGAAATAGATGGCGATCGTGATCTCGTCGAGGATGACAAGATCGTATCTTCCGCTTTTGACCGCTGCCATGGCCTTGGAATAGCCGTCGCGGGCGGCTTTGATGTCGCATTGGTCGGGGTCGCGGTCGATGATGCAGCCCTCAATGCCGTAAAGTTGAAGCTTGATTTCAGGAAAACGCTTGCGGATGACGGCGACTTCGTGATACTCCATGCTTTTGATGAACTGGCCTATATAGACCTTGAGTCCGGCTCCGGCAGCTCGCATTGCCAGCCCTAGAGCAGCCGTGGTCTTGCCTTTGCCGTCGCCTGTGTATATCTGAAAATATCCCTGTTCCATATTGCGCCTCCGATCGCTTTGCTATGTATATATTGTAGGACGGCCGGCAAAAATAGTCAATGACCGCAAAAACATTGAAGAAATGCATAAATCAGCAATAAAAAATCTTGAAGAAATGCAATGTGAATATGCCATGTATTGATTCGAAATCTGAAATACATTGAAAAATCAATATCTAAAGAAAAACCATCGACTCCGCAAAACGGAACCGATGGCTGTTAATGTTTACATGTATCAGAGTCTGTATGCTTCTTCTTTGTATGTCGCTTCGTCGAGGCCTGAAAGCTCTTCTTCTTCTGTGACTCTCACAGGCAGGAAGTGGTTGACTCCCTTCAGTATGAGGAACGTCACTCCGAAGGAATAAGCTCCGGCAAAGACCGTTGCGCCGAGCTGGAGCAGGAACTGATGAACGTCTCCCTGAACCAGTCCGCTGACGCCATTGACTGATTTGACAGCGAAGACGCCGAGGAGAATAGTACCCAGCATGCCGCCGACGCCGTGGCAGCCCCAAACGTCAAGGGCATCGTCCCAGTGCAGTTTGTCTTTCAGCTGTATTGCCGCGTAGCAGCATGATCCGGCGCAGAAGCCGATGATTACCGCCGCCCATGGCTGAACAAAACCAGCAGCTGGCGTTATGGTAGCCAGACCGGCAACAGAGCCAGTCAGCACACCGACAAAGCTGGGTTTGCCGTTTTTGATCCAGTCAATGACAAGCCAGGTGACCATGGCGACAGAAGCAGCGATGTCTGTGTTGGCAAAGGCGATGGCGGCCAGACCATTGGCGCCAAGGGCGCCTCCGGCGTTGAAACCGAACCATCCGAACCAGAGGAGCGCTGTTCCAAGAGCGACATGAGTCATATTGTGAGGCGCAAGCTGGACTTTGTCCTTTACCTTGCGGCTTCCAACAAAGAAAACTGAGGCCAGGGCAGCCATGCCGGCACTTGCGTGAACGACGATGCCACCTGCGAAATCAACAACTCCAAGCTGCTGCAGGAAACCGCCGCCCCAGACCCAGTGTGCGAGAGGCACATATATTAGGAAACTCCAGAAAATCAGGAAAACCAGGTAACTTTTGAAATTCACTCTGTCTGCAAAGGCGCCGGTAATGAGGGCAGGCGTGATGATTGCAAACATTTCCTGATAACTGAAGAATGTGATAAACGGGATGGTTGCGCCATATTGCGGGTTTGGCGTCATGCCTACTCCGTGGAGAAATATGTACTTGAACCCTCCGATGATGCCGTTGATGTCGGGCCCGAAAGCCATGGAGAAGCCGACCATGAACCAGATGATAGTCACTATGCCCATGGAGATGAAACTCTGCATCATAATTGTAAGTACGTTTTTGCTGTTGACAAGACCTCCGTAGAAAAATGCCAGGCCTGGCGTCATAAGACATACCAGCGCTGCACAGATTATCATGAAAGAGGTATCGCCTGAATTGATCATATTGAACACTTCCCTTCAAATGCTATTTCCTTTTGTTTAAAGTATAAAAAAAACGGGGTACATGTTGAATACATGGAATCCCCCATTTTGGACGGTGATTTTCCTTATTTTGATTTGCTGTGAGACAGAGAACCCTGATCTGGCGAATCTGCTCAGACTTCGATTATGTGGTTTCTGACCGCATAGAGTACGAGTTCGGTGATGTTCTTAAAGTTGTGCTTGCGCATGATATTTGCACGGTGAGTCTCCACGGTCTTGACGGATATGTTCAGCATGTCAGATATTTCCTTGTTGCTGTAACCCTCGGCCAGAAGTTTGAGTACCTCAAGTTCACGTTCCGAAAGGTCGCTGCCGTCTCTTTCGTTGGCGAGAAAACCTGCCAGAAGCATGGGAGACAGTTCTGGAGAGACGTAGATCTTACCGCTGTATACTGCCCGGATGGCTGCCGCTAATTCCTCGAAGGCGTTTTCCTTCAGCACGTATCCGCGGGCGCCGCTTTCAAAAGCCTCGGAGATCATATTTTCGTTTTTGTGCATAGTCAGAAAGATGACCTTGGGGCCAGAGGCTGCACGGGAGATTCCTGTCTGCCCTCCTGTCACAGCGCGCGCGGTTTCAAAACCATTTCTGCGCGGCATGGAAACATCCAGCAGCAGTATATCCGCCGAAGATTCCTCAAGCTTTTTCTCTATGTCCATTCCGTCTTCGGCCTCGCCAACGACCTGAAAATCCTCTTCGCTGTTCAGCAGCATGCAGAGAGATTCCCTGAGTATCTTATGATCATCAGCCAGAAATATTTTGATCTTCTCCATAATTCACCGGTACCTTCAATATTACTTTAGTTCCGCGTCCCGGGGTTGAGACGAGGGTGAAACTGCCGCCGATCATTTTCGCACGGTCTGACATTGACGACATGCCTATTCCGCGGCGGACTGTATTAACATCAAAACCTACTCCGTTGTCGGTGACTGAAAAGATGCACTGCTCTCCTCCGTCGCAGGTGACTTCAATGACAGCTTCTGTAGCCTTGCTGTGTTTGACCACGTTGGTCATTGCTTCCTGTATCAGCCGGTATATGTTCAGGGATATTGTCTCATCGAAAGTCGGAATTGATTCTGCATTTTTCAGCGTGCAGGTAAATCCGTCCAGACGGCTCAGATTCTCTGCCATGTATTCTAGGGCACTTCCCAGACCTTTCTCCAGCCAGGCCGGCCTGAGGTCGTTGAGGACATTGCGCATCTCCGCAATGCTGGTCTCGGTAAGCTCAAGGGCTTGGGCTGATGCTGCTCCAGGGGACATCTTCAGAACGAGTTTGAGTGCTGCCAGGCTTTGACCAAGTCCGTCATGAAGCGCTCTGGCCAGGTTTGCCTTTTCTTGAGCTTCTGTCTTGGTCAGCAGCTTTGCCTGTTTCATAAGGAGCTCGTTCTTTTCATTTATCTGTTCCTCATATGAGGATATTTCCATGTAGCTTTCCCAGGAATAAAGGTCGTTGAACTCTACAATGTTGAGACCCTTCTTTTCTTCATCTGAGCTGACTCTTATGCCAACAGTTCTTTTGATCAGGCGGAACATGATATATGCCAGGCCGAAGGACCAGGCAAAATCAACGGCAACGCCAAGCACTTGGGCACCGAACTGCTCCATACGGCTTGGACACTGCAGATATTTGCTCTGAATTAGGAAAGGGAGAAGCAGTGCTCCGACTATGCCGCCTGTAAGGTGAGCCGGGATGGCGTTTACAACATCGTCGATATTGTATTTTTCTAATATAACCGTGGTAAAATCAGCAGAAATACCTGCAATAAGTCCGGCTATCATGGCTGCCCATGGAAGACAGTAGCCGCTAAGAGCTGTGATTGCAACCAGACCGGCAAGAACTCCGTTGAAGATGGAAATCAGATAACGCCCTTTTCGTTTGATGAGGAGATTGGTGATCAGAGCCCCCATCATGCCGAAACTGGCGGCAAGGGTAGTGTTTAGAAATACCAGCCCCATATCATCAAGTTCAGTATCCTGGCTGCCTCCGTTAAATCCAAGCCAGCCAAACCAGAGGATAAAGATTCCCAGGGTTGCCAGCGGGATGTTTGATTTTCCTGATTTTGTATCTCTTCTGCTTCCAACTACGATAAGGCCTGCCAGCGTTATGAATCCTGCAGTAGAGTGGACGACAGTCGCGCCGGCATAATCTATATAGCCTAGACTGCCGAGCCATGCGCCGCCTCCACCGAGACTTGCACCCCAGACCCAGCGGCCAAATGCAGGATAGATCAAAGCTGAGGCAAAGAGGCTGGCTATGAGCAGGGCGGAGAGCTTGCTGCGTTCTGACATGGCACCGGCAAAAATAGTAACGGCGACGGCCGCAAACATTATCTGCAGGAAAAGGTATCCATAGTCAGAAGGCGGCATGGTGAAGATGTTCTCGCCGTACATTATTGGAAAGCCAATGAAAATATACATGATCACGGTGATCATAAAAGTCAGCAGATTCTCTATGGAAACGCTTATAACGTTTTTGCTCTGTACGAAGCCGGCTTCATAGCAGGTAAAACCTGCCTGCATGAAGAAAACCAGCGCACCGCAAATGAGTACCCAAAGCTGCTGCGTAACCATAGAATCACCTTCCTCCAATTTTTTTTTACTACAACTCCCATTATACAATGCCGGTCAAGAATATGAAGAAAAAAACACATCAACAGTATAGTTTTCTATTGACTTTATGCGTGAAAAGTGGGACAATTAAGCCAAAGTTAAAAATTGTACTTAAGTACAATTAGCGACACGCGATTTGGAAGGAGCAAGTATGGCGGAAGCAAGGGAAGAGAAAAAGCAGGTATATAAACCTACGGCAAAAGAAACCAAGACACAGGTAATCAAGTTTGTTCTGTTTTCGATTTCAGCGGGCATCATTGAGACGGCGACTTTTACTGTACTCGACCTGATAACGTCATGGCCGTACTGGCCATGCTACCTGATTGCACTTATCTTATCGGTGCTATGGAATTTTACGCTGAACAGGGAATTCACCTTCAAGTCGGCCAATAACGTACCTGCCGCCATGTTGAAGGTTGCCATGTTCTATTGTGTATTCACACCTGCATCAACCTGGTGGGGCAGCGCGCTTACGGGCATAGGCTGGAACAATTATCTGGTTCTGTTTATGACCATGGGTATCAATCTGACATCGGAATTCCTGTACGACAGGTTCTTCGTTTTCAGAAACAGCATGAACACCAACAAGAGAGCAGCTAGGGACAGTGAAAAAGCAAGCAATGTGGAAGAGGCAAAATAGTTTGTAAGAGAGGTAAATATATGATTGAAAGAAATGGAAAAAGAGCCCGCAGCAGGATAATGATCATGCACGTGGCCAAAGGACTTTTTGAGGAAAAGGGAATCGACAATGTCACATTCAATGAAATAGCAGAAAAGGCAGATGTCTGCAGAACGACGGTTTTCAATTATTTCGCTACTATGGAAGATCTGGTATTGGCATTGTGCGAGCAGGAGGTAAAGGATATTGAGGAGCACTGCGATGATTCCAAGCTCAGCGGTGAAATGCTCATAGTAGCCATGTTCAGCAAGCTGATCGAGGACACGGCTAATTATCCGGCCCTTGTATGCCAGCTGACAAGTACCTCAATAATGAGCGAAAAGGAACAGAAATCAGTTGCCAAGATAGAGGAAATCGTTGACAAGGGGCTTTTCGACATGGGAGTGCCGAAAGCTAGAAGAAATGAAGTGGTGCTGCTGCTGATGGGAGTATACTACGGAATGGTAAATCATTACCTGCTGCACAACATGAAGTTCGATGTCAAGAAGATGAAAAAAGAATTCGCGGCATACATGAATAAAATATTAACTGTTGAAGGAGTAAAGTGAAATGGAGAACTGCGGAATTAGCAGATGGGATGACCCCTATGAAATCAATGCAAGACTGGCCAATCTTACCAGTCAGCCGATCTGGGAGGTCACAGACGACTATTATGAAAACGAAATACTGAAATACTACGATGAGAAATGCGCCGGTTCAAAGGCCGTATATGAAGAAGCCAAGAACTACATTCCTGGCGGCGTGCAGCACAATCTGGCTTTTAACAAGCCATTCCCTGTATGCTTTGCCAAGGCAGATGGAGCTTATCTGTATGACAAGGACGGCAATAAATATATCGACTTCCTGCAGGCAGGCGGTCCGACGATACTGGGCAGCAATTATCCTGTCATCAGAGACAAGGTGATCGAACTGCTGCAGACCTGCGGACCTGTTACGGGACTGCTTCACGAATCTGAACTTATGATCGCCAAAGAGATCAACAAACACATGCCGAACGTGGAAATGTTCAGGATGCTGGGAAGCGGAACAGAGTCAGTAATGGCGGCCTTGAGGATCTCAAGGATAGCTACAGGCAACAGAAGAGTCATTAAAGTCGGCGGTGCCTATCACGGCTGGAGCGATCAGATGGTCTACGGCCTGAAGATACCTGGAAGCAGGTTCTTCCTGGAGTCCCACGGAATTCCGCACAAGAGCTATTCACTTACTGACGAGGTAAGGCCTAACGACCTCAACATGCTGGAAAATATGCTGAGGATCAATAAACTGAGAGGCGGAACCGCCTGCGTCATCGTAGAACCGGTTGGACCGGAAAGCGGAACGAGGCCGGTGGCTAAATTTTATAACAAGGGCGTAAGGAAACTCTGCGACAAGTACGGCGCACTCATGGTCTTCGATGAAGTTGTAACAGGCTTTAGAGTTGCCCTTTCCGGAGCCCAGGGATATTTCGACGTTGTGCCAGATCTGACTGTATTCGGCAAGATCGTGGCAGGCGGATATCCGGGAGCCGGCGGAGTCGGCGGAAAGAAAGAGTACGCAGGACTCATGGCAGCCGGAGTCGCTACCCTTGGCAAGCACAGGGCATATGTTGGCGGTACGCTGGCAGCTAATCCTATGTCGTCACTGGCTGGCTATACGGCTATCAGCGAGATCGCCAGGACCAATGCCTGCGAGATAGCGGGCAGAGCTGGAGACAGACTGACAGACGGACTGAAGATGCTGCTTGATAAGTACGCACTGCCGTTCGTTGCCTACAACCAGGGCAGTATCGTTCATCTGGAGTGCAGCGGCGCTATGAGCTTTGATTATTCGTCGTTCTGCATGCCGAAATCGGCACTTGAACTTCTGCGCAACAAAGAGATGATGACTGAGAGGAAAGAGTCTATGGAAAGAATGGGCGCGGCGTATATGGCAAACGGCATTGTGACGCTGGCCGGCAGCAGACTCTACACATCAATGGCGGACACAGACGAAGTGATCGACGAAGCACTCAACAGATTTGAAAACGTTTTCAGCCACGTGGCGAAAACAGGAAAGTGTTCTGGAAAGTAATACAGCATACAGATGACCGGAGGTCATTATGGGAAACTACATTTTATCACATGACATAGGGACGAGCTCCGATAAGGCGGTGCTCGTCACTTTTGCAGGTGAGGTGGCAGCTACATGCTCGGTGCCTTACCCGACATATTATCCGAACCCGGCATGGGTGGAGCAGGATCCGGCCGACTACTGGAAGGCCGTGTCTGAGACCAGCCGGAGGATCGTGGAGGAAAACGGTCTGGATCCCTCGGAAATCAAGGGCATAGTATTTTCGACACAGGCTCAGGGAGTCATCCCTGTTGACGAGGAGGGCACGCCGCTATATAACAACATAACCTGGGTAGACGGACGCGCTCAGGAGCAGGCTGAACATATCATGAAGAAGGTCGGCGGGAAGAAGATATTCACGCTGCTTGCCGGCACGCCGATCATGGGCAAGGACTGCATCGCGGAGATCACCTGGCTGAAGGAAGAACGCCCGGAGATCTATGAAAAGACACATCTCATTCTGGACGTCAACGGCTGGCTGAAGTTCAAGTGCACCGGCAAAATGGTCACGGAGCTTTCCGGCGCTTCGTCCTATGGACTGGATCTGAAGAAGAAGACCTGGCTGAGCGTATTCCCGCTGGTCGGTATCGACATGAAGAGGCTCCCGCCGCTGGTATGCAGTACGGATATAGTCGGCGGACTTACGGCAGAAGCGGCTTCGGACACTGGCCTTCTGGAAGGAACACCGGTATTCGGCGGCTGCGATGACGTTCAGTCGGCAGCGGTTGGTTCAGGAATGTGCCAGGACGGCGACATCCATATCTATCTTGGGACTTCAGCATGGGTCTGCGCCAGCAGCAAAACAGCCGACAAGTTCAGGCACGGAGCTGCGGCGATCCAAAGCGCTGACAAAGAGATGAACCTGATTGCAGGCATCACCGAGTCGGCAGGCGCCAACATACAGTGGATATGTGATCAGTTCTTTAAACATGAAAAAGAAGAATATGGCGAGGACATTTTTGCATATATGGACAAAGTAGTGCAGGACATCCCACCAGGCAGCGACCATCTGGTCTGCACGCCGTGGATGCTGGGCGAACGTTGTCCGGTTTCCTCAACGACGACGAGGGCGACGCTGTTCAATATGACGATGGTACACACAAGGGAACATCTTATGCGTTCGGTTTACGAAGGCATAGGCTACAACCTTAGATGGATACTGGAAAACTACGAGAAAGATTACGGCTTTAAGTGCAACGACTTCCGCATCATCGGAGGCGGAGCGCTGGACAAGGGCTGGATGCAGATAATCGCTGACATCACCGGCAAGTCGTTCTCGGTGGTGAAAGATCCGCGCAATGCCGGAGCCGTCGGCGCAGCGGTGGTTGCTTTGATCGGCCTTGGGGAGATCGAAAGCTTCAGCGCAGCCAAAGAGTTCGTGCAGATCGCCGACCGCTACATTCCGGATCCGTCAAACAGGAGAGTCTATGATGATCTCTTCCGCGACTACAAGAATATATATTACTCGCTGGCCAAGGCATATAAGACGGCCAATGGCGAGCGGTTCAGAAAGGAAGAGTAGGATATGGAGCAAATCAACGACGTTATAAAAAAATACGCCAAGCTTGCAGCTGCTTATCAGCCGTCGGGCGGCATGAGAATATTCGTCAGGCATCAGGGCAGGCTTTACGGCACCAGGATGGGCGCTGACTTTGACAATCTGAAAGAATCAGACATCCGCGACGTTACGGACCTGTACTTCCCTGGCAAACCGGTGTTGCAGCAGAAAAACGACATCAACGCCCTGCTTTACTTCAAGACGCCGTATCTTGGATGGTATCTGGACCGTGGAATAGACATCAATGCGTCGCTTGACGATATGGCCCAGATCGTTGGACCTACGGTGACCACGGTGCCGCTGAGAGATAAGGAAATAGGAGATGCGCTGAAGAAGGCTGCCGTAGTTATGGTGAGAAACAGATCTGCCATCGCCTCGGGACGCAGCCTATATGAGGCGTATACGGCGATGACTGTAATCGAAAAATCAGCAGAGGTCGGACTGAAAGCCAGCGTTCTTGGCGGTGCAGAGAAGCTCAGCCGCTTTGATGCCAGACTCATGCGGACCGTCTATCTGAAGAAATATTCCAAGGCAGAGAAGGAGGCAAAAGATGAGAGTGAAGGATGAGGCGGAAGGCCGCCAGCTTCTTGCGGATTATGGCAGAAAGCTTGTTGAGACCGGGCTGGTCCAGGGCACCTGGGGCAATATCTCCGTCCGTCTTGACGACAATTACATGCTGACCACGCCGTCAGGACTGGATTACACCAGACTGACGCCGGAGGATATGGTCAAGGTCGACATCAAAACCCTCAAGTACGACGGCGAACTTAAGCCGACGTCAGAGAAGGCACTCCATGCAGGCGTTTATATAAGCTGTCCTTCGGCAGGGGGAGTCATTCACACCCACGCCAAGTACTGCAGCATATTCGCCGCGGCACACATGCCACTTCAGGTCGAGGATCCGTCAAAGGCAGAACGCATCGGCGAGGTCATCAAAGTTGCCGACTACGGGCTTCCGGGAACAAAAAAACTTACTGCCAACACCCTTGCGGCAATCAGCTTTGACGGCGATCACAGGACCGCGGGCTGCATGATGGCCAACCACGGAATGATCTGCTACGGTGAAGACATAGAAGACGTGTTCGACAAGTGCGGCGTAATGGAGAAGGCCGCCGAAGAATACATAGAGAACAGATGGAAAAAATGATCGGTTTAAAGATAAATGCCAGGCAGAGGTCCTTTGGGATCCGAGCCTGGCATTTTTGTCTTGACAGTCTCCGGCCCATGTTATTGTGCCGGACCGCGATTTGTGATAAAATAGGAATATTATAAAGGAGACGGAATACATGCTGGGATTGACAACGCAGGAAGCTGAGGCAAGGATCGCTAAAGGGCTGGCAAATGAGTCAGTAGATCCGTCTACGCAGACTGTTCAAGAGATAATTAAAGAAAACGTATTTACCTACTTCAACTTGATATTCACAGTGCTGGCCGTACTGCTGGTGGTCGTGGGATCTTTCAAGGATCTGACCTTCATGCTGATCGTGCTGGCAAACACAGGAATTGGCATATTCCAGGAGATCAGATCCAAACAGACACTGGATAAGCTGAAATTCCTGAAAATGCCGAAGGCGCAGGTATACCGGGACGGTTTTGTTACTGAGGTACGAACTGAAGAACTGGTTCTGGGAGATGTCGTAGTCCTCGGTTCCGGCAACCAGATACCGGCAGATGCCGTAGTCGTTGACGGCAGCGTACAGGTAAATGAATCGCTGATAACCGGAGAAGCTGACGAGATCACCAAGACCGCGGATGCACAGCTGCTTTCCGGAAGCTTTATTGTGTCAGGAGAATGTACAGCGGAGCTGACAGCAGTAGGAAAGGAAGCCTACATCAACAAGCTGACAGTGGAAGCTACGAAACATAAGGACAACGATCAGTCGGAGATGATCAAATCTCTGGACAGACTGGTCAAGACTATAGGAATAATCATCATACCTGTAGGCATCATTTTGTTCGTGCAGCAGGTGTTCATCCTGGACGGCTCCTTCAGAGATTCGGTAATCTCAATGGTAGCGGCCATTCTTGGAATGATACCTGAAGGACTTTACATGATGTCCAGCATTGCCATGGTGGTAAGCGCCATGAGGCTGGCCAGCAATCAGGTGCTGGTGCAGAACATGAGGTGCATAGAGACTCTGGCTCGCGTCAACGTGCTCTGCGTCGATAAAACAGGAACGATCACTGAAAACGAGATGAAGATCGCTCACGTGCAGTACGTTTACGACGGCGTAGGCGAGAAAGAAATGGATACTCTGATAGCAGATCTGGTCCAGCAGCAGAACCGCGACAACATAACCATGGCGGCGATGCAGGACTACTTTGGCGCAACATCAGGCAGAAAAGCATACAGCATCCTGCCGTTTTCATCAAAATACAAATACTGCGCAGGCATATTCTCCGACGGGAATTTTGTGCTGGGCGCACCTGAATACGTAATGGGCGATCAGCATCAGTACTACGAAGAAGGCATCAAAGAAGTCAGCGAGCAGGGTTACCGCGTGCTGGCATTTGTGCGCTCGCAGATGGAGCCAGACGGCAGACCGATCAGCGGCGACACCGAAGTGCTGGCGCTTTTGTTCCTCAGCAATCCGATCAGAAAGTCAGCGAAGGAGACATTTGAATACTTTGCGGCAAACGGCGTTGAGATCAAAGTCATCTCAGGCGACAATCCGGTGACGGTGTCCAATGTTGCACTGCAGGCCGGCGTGCAGGGGGCTGAACGCTATATCGACGCGCGCACGCTGCACACTGACAAAGATGTTGAGAGGGCGGTCGAAGCCTACACCGTATTCGGCAGAGTGACGCCGGACCAGAAGCGAATGTTTGTCAAAGCGCTGAAGAGGCAGGGCAAGACCGTCGGTATGACCGGCGATGGAGTCAACGACATTCTGGCACTGAGAGACGCGGACTGTTCCGTTGCAATGGCATCGGGCAGTGAGGCGGCTTCCAATGCAGCTCAGCTGGTGCTGATGGATTCGGATTTCTCCAAGATGCCGTCAGTCGTGGCTGAAGGCAGAAGGGTGGTCAACAATCTGGAAAAGACGGCTTCCCTGTATCTGACTAAGAATATTTTCTCGCTGCTTCTGGCGTTGTTCTCCATGATCAGCGTACTTACATATCCGCTGGAGCCTTCGCAGATCACGCTTATCAGCATGTTTACGATCGGCATGCCTTCATTCGTTCTGTCGCTGGAGCCTAACGAGAACCTGATCAAGGGGACGTTCCTCGGCAACACCTTTAAGATGGCGGCGCCGGCTGGCATCACCATGTTCCTGAGCGTCAGTTCGCTGGTAATATTCGGTCAGGTGTTCAAGATCGACCCGGGCAACATTTCGACTGCCTGCACGGCACTGGTTGCGCTGGTTGGCTTCATGTTCCTGAACCGTATGGCGGTGCCTCACGACACGCTGCACGTAGGCCTGGTAGCGGGAATGGTAGTTGGCATACTGCTCTGCATGACATTCTTCCACAGCATATTTGGAATTGAAGCCATGAACATGGAATGCGTAATGCTGCTGGTGGTTTTCCTCATTGCAACAGAGGCGTTCTTCCGGTATTTCTACAAATTTACAACCTTTATTGGAATGAAATTCGGGAAAAACAAAAAAAGCAAATAAAAACATTGATTTTTAGGCAATTATGCTATATAATAATCGTTGCATTGCGTTTCGGCGATGCAAGCAGGCAGGATGGGATTCGTCCGTTACCTGCAAGCTAAAGAAATTTTAGTTATGCCGAAACAATTCGCTGCAATAGGGCAGTGAATCCAGTAGGCAGGGTCGAAACACTTTGGCCGTTTGACCAAAGCCAGTAGGCAGGAAGGAAAAAGAGAAATGAGTTCATTCATTGCAAAACCTGCAGAAGTAGAACGTAAATGGTACGTTGTCGATGCAGAAGGCAAGACTCTTGGAAGACTGGCTTCAGAAGTAGCTTCAGTTCTGAGAGGAAAAAACAAACCAATCTACACTCCGCACGTTGACTGCGGCGACTATGTCATCGTTATCAATGCTGAGAAGGTTGAAGTAACAGGCAAGAAGAGACATGACAAGATCTACAAGAGACATACTGGATATCCAGGCGGACTCAGAGAGCTTTCATTTGAAAAACTTCAGGCGAAAGATCCAGAGGAAATCATCAGACACGCTGTAAAAGGCATGCTTCCTGATGGAAAACTTGGCAGACAGATGTTCAAAAAGCTTAGAGTTTATACTGGAGCTGAGCATAACCATGAAGCTCAGAAACCAGAAACACTTGAATTTTAGGGAAAGGGAGGAATAGACAATGGCAAAGATTCAGTATCAAGGAACAGGCAGAAGAAAGTCTTCTATCGCCAGAGTCAGGTTAATCCCTGGAACTGGAAAAATAACGATCAATAAGAAGAGTCTTGACGATTACTTCCCTACAGAGATCGTAAAGAGAGAGGCTAAGAGGCCTTTCGAAGTAGCAGGATGCGAAGGAAAGTTCGACGTGATCGCAACTATTACAGGCGGCGGATTCACAGGACAGGCCGGAGCACTGAGACACGGCATTTCAAGGGCGCTGTGCCAGGCAGACAAGGATGCTTACAGATCACTTCTGAAAGCAGCTGGATTCCTGACAAGAGACCCAAGAATGAAGGAAAGAAAGAAGTACGGCTTAAAGAAAGCAAGAAGAGCTTCACAGTTCTCCAAACGTTAGTTATGCGTACCTTGCCCCGGGACTTATGCCTCGGGGTTTTTTCGTGGGCGGAACCATGGCTGGAGGAGGGTGGCAGCAAAATACATGAACATTGCATGCCACGTATTCACATGGTATAATCATATATAAAGTGAGGGGCATTCGGCTTCAGTTATATGGTCAGCAAACCGATGCTTATGATGGCGATGCATGGATCTCACATCGTAGTTTTACGATTAGTGACCACTTTCGAATTTTTCGCCATAAAAAACGCACAAATTTCTTTTGTCCGCGCGGAAGGTTACCTGAAACCATATGCCCCTATCGATTTTGATGGGATTTTGCTTCATCAAAACTGCCGATCAAAGCTGTCGCTCTCTGACCTTAGCTCACCGTGACCAGCAGCGCGATTGCCGGTCCTTTATTTAGTATCCGCAGCCACGAGCCGCGGCATTGCCGGAGCGTCATCGAGGCGATACATCGTCGACTCAAGAAATAAGTGCGTTTTAAATTTTTGATTAAGCGAAAATGATCACAAAAGCCGTTCAAGTGCGAAAATGAAAATTTCCATTTTTGCTAAAATCGCTAAATCATATCACCCATGACCATCAAAAGGTAACCTAAGCCATGGCACAGCTTGTCTGGTATAATAACTATGAATAAGAGATTACTTTAGCTATTTCTGTTGAAAGTACACAAATGGCTAATGGCTTAAAAAATCGCAGGATTAAAGTAAATTGAAGTGAGGAGATAAATAAATTATGCTTAACTTTCTTATTATTATTGCAATTATACTTGCAGCTTTTTTTCCATATTTCCTTATTCAGGCCATAAGTCTGCCTGCAGATAATTGGAAAAAAGAGGTATTTCTTTATATGTCTTGTGCTAGCTCATGCTTGATGTTTTTTACATTACTACAATGTTTAATGGATAATTAAGCAGGCTTTCACTACGCCTGCAATGAGTGAACTCACTGTGAGCGGCCATCGGCCTTAAATACGAAAAAGGGGAAAAAAGAAATGAAATACACATCAACACTAATTGCAGTAAGAGATATAAATAAATCCAAGCGTTTTTACCACGATGTATTAGGGTTGGAAGTAATTTCGGATTTTGGCGCAAATGTTACTCTGACATATGGTATTGCATTGCAAACGCTTGATACGTGGAAAGATTTTATTAATAAAAAGGTCGAAGAAGTAATTTTTCAAAATAATGCTGTTGAATTGTATTTTGAAGAAGACGATATTGAGGCCTTTGTTTTAAAACTATCTGCGTTTAAAGATTTAGAATATGTTCACCCATTACTTGAACATCCTTGGGGACAGCGTGTAGTACGCTTTTACGATCCAGATAATCACATTATCGAGGTTGGGGAAAACATAGTTATGGTTGTTCGGAGGTTTATAGGCGGCGGCCTTTCTGTACAAGAGACTGCCAAACGCATGGATGTGCCCGTCGATTATGTGAAATCTTGTTTGGCGTAGGGTATGAGCAGAATCCTTGCCAAGACAAATTTGAATTTGTGAGGATGGGTAAAATGAAAAGATACAATATCCAGATGATAAACCACAACATTTCATCAGAATGGTGGAAACAAATAGTTGAGCATTTTATCAGAGATGGAGATAATATAGAATTTCGATGTTGGAAAGAAGAATCTGCTGAAATTTCGCGAGCACAATGCTATGGCAAGGCTGAAGAAGATGGTAACGAATTATCTATTAAGGCGGTAATTACAAAAGAACTTATTGAAGAATTGATGTATGAAAATCCAAAAGATAAAGAAATATACAATAAAATGACAAAGTATTTTACTTTAAATGTTCACAATGAGCTATGTGATATTTGTAGTGCGCACTATGGAACGGAGATGTATATAACGATTTATTCTGATAATGACAAATTGTTTTTTAGGCAAGTAATGAGCAAATATACCGATGATGATTTTAGTGTTGGAGAATGGTAAAGTTCATCAATCCGACTTTATAGTAATCGCGTACCATAAGATCACTATGGCGCTTCATCAATTCCAACTACGACCCAATTCCCATTGCTGTCCTTTTCCATTACCCAATATGCATCAACATTGTAACTGCCCGTAATTGTATTACCTGCACGGTCATAACCTTCCCGGGTGTAATTGACCCAAACAGATCCCGTAGTCAGCTGAAAATGTGCCGATAAAAGTTTCAATTTGAATTTGATGGGGAAGAATATATGATACTTGTCAATAATGCACTAAGAGAAGAGTCTCTCAGCATGACGCGACAGAAGGCAAAACATTGAAGCTAGTAGAGATTAATTTTCCTACAGATTTGACATTGCTGCTCGAGCTTTGATAAAAAAGGGCTTATGAGCCCTAAAATGTCAAAACATTGCATTGCGAAGTTTCCATACTATGGTATAATGACAAAAAAGGACTCATGAGTCGAAAATTATCAGGAGTAATGTATGGAAATAAAAAGAGATAATTATTTGGAAGATTTGAAGGATCGAATGCATAATGGCATGATTAAGGTTGTCACCGGGATTAGAAGATGTGGTAAATCATATCTCATATTTACGATATTTAAGGATTATCTGGTAGATGAAGGGGTGAACCGTGACCATATTATTGAAATGGAATTCGATAGGAAGGAAAATGCACAGTACAGGGATCCGGACGTATTGCTGGATTATGTGAAAAAAAGTATCATTGATTCAGAGGATTATTACGTTCTGCTGGATGAGGTACAGATGCTTGGCGATTTTGAAGAGGTCCTCAATTCTCTGCTGCACATAAAAAATCTTGATATTTATGTGACCGGAAGTAATTCAAGATTTCTGTCCAGCGATGTACTTACGGAATTCAGGGGACGAGGCGATGATGTACATGTATATCCGCTGACGTTTCAGGAAGTAATGCAGAATTATGATGGAGACATCTACCACGGATGGGCGGATTATATCACGTACGGCGGTCTTCCGCTTGTATGGAGCATGCGCACGGATCAGCAGAAAATCAAATATCTGACGGATCTTTTTGAAAAAACATATATTAGTGATATCGTTGAGCATAATAAAATTGAAAAGACGGAAGAACTGGAGTCGCTGTTGAATGTCCTTGCATCAGCGGTAGGTTCTTTGACTAATCCTGCGAAGATAGAGGCTACTTTTAAAAGTGCATTGAAATCAACAATTTCAAGAAACACGATCGTTTCGTACATCGGGTATCTGAAGGATGCATTTATCATAAATGAGGCGAACAGATATGATGTGAGAGGCAGAAAGTACATTGGCTCACCATTGAAATATTATTATGAGGATTTGGGACTTAGGAATGCCAGACTTGGATTCAGACAAGTGGAAGAGACTCATTTAATGGAAAATGCTATATATAATGAACTTCTGACAAGAGGATATGCTGTTGATGTTGGAGTAGTGGAGACGAGGAAGCGTAACAGCGAAGGAAAGCAGGAAAAGAAAAAACTGGAAATAGACTTTGTAGCCAACATGGGAAGCAGACGTTATTATATACAGTCTGCTTTCAGGATACTAGATCATGAAAAGGAAGTACAGGAAAAAGCATCACTCAATAATGTTGACGACTCATTTAAGAAAATTGTTCTTGTTCGTGATGTTGTGAAAACATCCAGGGATGAAAAGGGAATTGTAACTATGAGTGTTTATGATTTTATGATGGATAAGAACAGTTTGACAAATTGTTGATTACTGGGTACATTTTTAGTGCAGAATTTCTGCGAGTCAGAATAATTTCAATCTGTTGAGATGATAAACTAACTGACTGCTGCAAGTTTTAGCAAAGGGGGTACATTTCATGAAAAAAGGGAGAATAATAATTCCGATCGTATTGCTTGCTTTGATCTTTGGAACGATTTCCTTTTATCGAAAAATCAGCCGCAATACCCCTTGCTTTAGCTATGGGGATGTAGCGGCGTTCGGTTGCTAAAATCTTACAAATAGCCAAAATTCTTTACATATAGCAAATATCGAGAAAGGAGGATTCCTATGTTTCTTACACAAACAAATGTAATTCGTGGACTTACAAAGTCTGAATATGCTATGCTTGGTGAAATGTGCCGTTACGCAAACAATCTGTATAATGTAGGCTTGTACAATATTAGACAACACTACTTTAATACAAAAACGTTCCTGCGTTACGAGTCGAACTATCACGAATGCAAGACTAATGAGAACTACGGTCTGCTTCAGGCTGGAATAAGTCAGCAGATACTCAGAGTCGTAGACAGGTCGTTCAAATCTTATTTTAATCTGATAAATAAGGCTAAGTCAGGCGAGTATCGCTTTCAGGATATCGAGATACCGCATTACCGTAAAAAGGGCGGTATGTTCGTTCTAATACTGTCTACAAACGCTATAGCTGTAAAGAATGGCTATTTTGTAATTCCTGTAAGTCGCGAGTTCACAAAACTCCACGGTAAAACAAATATCAGAATACCGTTTCCCGAAAGACTTGTTGGCAAAACAATTAAAGAAGTCCGCATCCTGCCTGTACATGATGGACAATACTTTAAGATTCAGTATGTCTTTGAACAGGATGCAGAACCTTTAGGCCTTGATAAGTCTAAAGCTCTTGGCATTGACCTTGGTGTTGATAATTTTGCTACATGTGTTCCGTCAAGTGGGACTCCGTTCATAATAGACGGACGTAAACTAAAATCATATAACCGCTACTGGAACAAACAGAAAGCATACTATCAATCCATTGCCGACCACCAGAAACTTAATGGTATTACAAACCGTATTTCTACACTTAATTTTAAGCGTAACAACAAGATTAAAGACTATTTTCGTAAGTCGGCTCGCTACATCATAAACTATTGCATAGACCACAATATTGGAACGATAGTTGTCGGTTACAACGAAGATTTCAAACGAAATACTAATCTTGGCAAAACCAACAATCAGAACTTTACACAAATTCCGTTTGGCGATTTAAGAGAATACTTGTCCCTTCTTTGCGAAAGATATGACATTCAATATATTCAGCAGGAAGAATCCTATACTTCGAAATCTTCATATCTCGACAAGGACGAACTGCCAGTATACAAGGCAGAACAGCCGTATACGGGTTCCTTTAGTGGCAAACGTATCTATCGTGGACTCTATAAGTCTGCTGATGGTTCGTTTCTTAATGCAGATGTTAATGGCGCGGCTAATATACTTCGCAAGGTAAACGGATGCTCGTATGAGCTACCGTGTAGTGGATGTTTGGCGCATCCGTTGAGAATAAACTTCTCGTAAGAGTAGACCTTCTCAAGAATCCCCTGCCTTTAGGCATGGGGAGTCGTCAACAGTCTGTTTATTATAAAGATGCTGCTGTAGCGCGCGGAATCCGGCCTGACTCTTCAAGCTCCTTCACAAAATCACTGATCTGCTCAAGGCCTGCTTTGAAGTAATCCAGATCTCCAAAGCCATATCCTATGCGGAAGCTGTGTTCTTCCTCGAAACACATGCCATGACATACAAGACAGCTCTTGGCGTCAAACAGTTCTTTAGCAAACTCCGCCGCCGGTATATCAAAATCATAATATAGCAGGGATGTGGAGCTTTGGCTTTCGCACGCTACGTGAAAGTGAGGGTTATTGACGAGCCATTTTTTAAGCTCTGCCTGAGCTTTGCGGACGATAGCAGTGTTCCTTTGGTAGAAAACGTCTGCATTTTCCAAGACAATGGATGCGATGGTCTCGTTGAATTCGCCTTCGCAAATGCTGTTGTATGAACGCCAGCTCATGAAAGCGTCCTTAAGTGCCAAGTCCCGGGTCACTATCCAGCCGACACGGGTGCCGGCGCTTGAGAATACCTTGCTGGTGCTGCTGGTGCAGATGCCCTTCTCGTAAACATCCACAATTGAGTACATGTATTCTTCAGATAGACCGCGATATATTTCATCGACTGCGACGTAAGCTCCTACACTGCGCGCTATGTCGGCAAGCTCTTCAAGTTCAGATTTGCTGAGAGCATAGCCAGTTGGATTGTTTGGACTTGCAAGATTGATCATCTTTGTCTTTTCATCTACCATGCTGCGGATCTGAGCCATATCGATTCCATATCCTGATGCGGCATCGCAGGTATATCTTCTTGTTTCAATTCCCATAGATTCAGGAATCGAGTAGAACTGCTGGTAGTTCGGCAGGATGCTGACGATGTTGTCGCCAGGCTCACAGAGAACGTAGCACACGATGGAATTAGCACCGGTGCCGCCGTGGACGCAGAGTACCATTTCCGGCGTTACGACATCCGTGTATAGACCGGAAATTGCCTCCTTCAGTCTTGGCATTCCCATGAAATAGCCGTAGTGAAGACTCATTTTTTTCAGGTTCTCAAAGAAGACCTCGGGATCGGTATTGGTTAATTCCAGCAGTTCTTCTAGCGTTACCGGCTTGCAGCAGCTCGATCCAAGGTTGTACTTTGCGATTGGGTCAAGGGGATTCAGCCACTCTTCAACTTTAAAATTATCAATTTGCATATATTTACCTCCATGCTTTCTGCACTGATCGTGGCTGCAGCCTATAGTTCGACTGTCTGTCCGATGCCCTTCTCTTTAGCAAGCTCTATTGCTCTTTTGGCCGTAACAAGATCGAGGAGAGCCAGACCTGTTGCATCATATATGGTTATTTCGTCATTTGACTTTCTTCCGCTGACTTTTCCGTCAAGAACTTGACCTATCTCGCCGGCAATCAATGAACGGCCAAAAATGCCGCCTTTGATCGGCAGTTCCATCTCGCCGACGCGCACGCACTGGTCGATATCGTCTGCGAATACCCTTGCGCCGACGAATATGCGGGGATCGATTTCTTCCTTGCCTTCCATGTCTGCGCCGATGCATGAGAAATGAGTTCCCGGTTTGACCCACTCGCTCTTGATGACTGGTGAGCGCGCAGGGGTAATGGTGATGACGATGTCGCTGTCGCCAACGGCTGTCGGCATATCGTCTGCAGCATCAAAGCTCACGCCTGACGCGTCGATGCCGAACTCGCTCATTAGCCTTGACGGCAGTACGTCAGCAAAACGGTGAGCGTTTTCTGGAGCAAGCGGATCGGCAACATAGACTTTGCTGATGTTTGGCATGGCGATTATGCTGGCGGCTATCTGATACGCCGCTTGGTTCCCCGCGCCGAGAATGAACAAAGTTTTCGACTCGGGGCGTGCAAATGTTCTTGCTCCTATTGCTCCGGCTGCACCAGTTCTCATGCATGTTATGTATGAAGCATCCATGACGCCGAGGGGCAGACCGGTATTTGAATCAAATACCATGAGCATGCCGCTGAAAGCAGGCAGACCGTGTTCTTTGTTGTTTGGAAAATTATTTAGCATTTTGGCGCCGTGTACCATTTCGCTGCCGAAAACTCCGCCGGAGCGAATGTCCATGATACCGCCCTGTTTTTTGAAAGAGTGAGCTACAAGGGGCCAGACTACAGCCTGTCCCTGAGCTTTTGCGATATATGCTGATTCAACTCCCTGAATGACCTTATCCATCTCCAGGACTTGCATGAGTTCTTTTCTTCCTAATACTTTGATTTCCATTATTTTTCCTCCTTTATTAAAAGTCTGAGTTGCTGTACGGTTTCTGTGGGACGTGGAACAGCGTGTCTAGCTGGGAAAGCTTTGACGCTTCTGATACTTTGATGACGCCGAGCCTTGACAGTGCGGCGACTTCGGCGCTTCCCATGAATATTGATGTAAGATCGGCAAGGCAGCAGGTGACGGTAACCTCTGGTGAGGATTCGGTCAGCTGCCATTTCTGATTGCTGATATCTATGGTCAGACTGTGGTCCTCGTGCAGCATTTCGTCGTAATAATCAAAACGTACATTTAAATTTCCTGACGGAAATTTTCTGTAGGCAGTATCTTGAACGAACCTGGCGGGATCAGGGATCTTATGCATGACATTTAGCGCAACGGTGTTGGTCTGGATGCCGCCGTAGTGGATGTAATAACCGGAAACGTCAGCTGCGTCGGAAAAAATGCTGATAAAATCCGGCTCGCCAGTAATGAGCACTGTGCGCTGCTCCTGATCTGACTGTAACTTAAGATATCCGATAAGCTCTCTGAATATTTCTGAATCCAGATATGCCATTTCTGTGACGTTCATGCAGTTTAGAGTGTAGTTGGTATCGCTGTCGCATGTGAAGTCTATAGACATGTAACCTTTCAGCTTACCGTGATCGCGGTAGCCTATCCAGCGGGTTTCACCGTTTGCACTGATGTTTCTGATATCGTCTTCGAATTTCACAAGCTGGCCATGATTTTTAAGAACGAATTCTCTCTGACAATTGAGAATGTCATTTAAGTCGGAGTCATTGAGCAGGACTAGATGTGATATGTCATCATGGGCAGGCAGACTTGCTGTAGGTACGTTATGCTCCATGATTCTGCTTTGGAATCCGTAGCCCATTTTTTTATAAAATGCCATATTGAACGGCAGAAGCAGTGCAATGTCACAGTTCTCCTTTGCGTAATCATCAAAGAACTTCACCATGTCAAAGGCGGCATGCTGTTTTTTGTGCAGATGGTGGACTGCCAAGGATGCCAGTCCGGCGGCCTTTTTCATCTGCCCGAAAATATTGATTTCATAATCTACAATTCTCATGGTTGCAATGATTTTGCCGTCTTCTTCCAGACCAAAGAAATGAACAGATTTGTCGTTGTCCATAGAATAAAGGAGCAGTTCCTTTTTTGCTTCACGGCCGGCCTCGGTCATGTCCTTGAAGGCGGTGTATGCTCCGAAATAACAGTCTGTATATTCGTTTATGCGGTCTTTGGCGATTGGTACGATTTTTCTTTGATTCATGGTAATCTCCTTTCCTAAACGCCCAGAATATCTTACTTGCATATATTTTAGTTTGATTTTGCGGTTTATGCTATAGAAATAATTTATAATGAAATACAAATAAAAATTAGAAAAAAGGCGGTAAAATGCCGATAATGGTATATGATTCGGTAGTATATTGTGATATAGTATAGAAATGAATAAGATAATATGGATAATATTACAAGGAGTAGAAAGATGAATTACACTGTTTCAGATTTTTATCGTCCACTATCAGGAAAAATCAAACTGCTGGCTGGAGCAGGGGGCCTGGCACGTCCGATCAGCGATGCAGGAATATTAGATTATGAGATGGTGCCGGAACTTAAGAACCGATATATCAATACAAACTTTCAGCCTAATCAGCTGATAGTTACTACTTTCCTGTATACGCGTGACAATCCATACCAGATAACTGAGGCTATCAAGCATCTGATTTCCAAGGGAACCAGCTGCCTGGTGATCAAGAACATCTTTCATATACAGATCCACGACTCAGCCCTCAGATACGCTGATTCCAAGAACTTCCCGATCTTTATGATAGAATCTCACGATATATATATCGAATCGGTGATATACGATGTAAAGCGCTATTGCCAGGGACTTAAGGATATTCACTTTGCTGCAGACCGTGCGGAGCTGATTTTGTCGCAAAACTATAGCGATGAGGAGATACGCGCCGCGGCAAAATCCCTTTGCCCATCATTTTGCGAACAGTACTATTGCATAGCTGTTCGCTTTGATGATACATTTGGCGAAGAGAGTTTCGCAGCATGTGAGGCCAACTTCAATCAAAGCAGTATCGCGGGACCAGGAAGATGTGTGATATTACGGCCGGATGGACTCCTCGCGGTGATCAGCGACGATAATATTGAAGCTATTTTTGAAGCAGACAGAGTACAGAGGGCGGTAGACTATGCAGCTAATGGGCTGCCATATCTTGGGGCAGGAATCAGTCAGATGCATCTGAGCCTGACAGAATTCCGCCTGGGAATGAAGGAAGCGATTCAGGCTGCAGAAATGGCTGAGGCGGGTACAGTACAGAGATATGATAAGCTTGGTACGTTCAGGATCGTTATGCCTTACTGCAGGACGCCCGAGATGCAGCGCTTTTCTTCAGATATCCTTGATCGGATCAACGATTACGATATAGAGAACAACGGACATGTTCTGGAAACTCTGCAAGCATACGTCCTCCATGGAGCAAGTGTGCCAGATACTGCAGCGGTACTGTCACAGCATGTCAATACAGTGCGTTATCGTCTTGATCGTGTCAGAGAACTGACAGGGCTGGATTACAAGAATTTTTCAGATCTGGAGCAGCTGTCACTGGCGGTAAAAATCAGGCTGGCAGCAGGAATGTGATGGTGGACAGCTTGATGCCTAAGCAAAGATAAACCTATATCTGCAAAATTATGCATTTATAATGAAATAAAACAACGATAATATAAAAATTTTGTGCCAAACAACAAAAAACTTCTTGACGCAAGGGCCAGCCTGTGTTAGTCTATAAACCATGATAGAGGTCGCGGGAACGACGTCGCTGCGGGAGCCGGCAGGCAACGAGTGCAGATGACAGCAATTCCGCCGAACTTTGACGGCAGGCATGCCGCCATGGTGGGACTATGGAGAACATCCATAGGACTGTCTTCTGACATTTGAGTAATGATGTCAGAAGGAGTGCTGTCGGAAGATTTGATTACTGCTCATGGCGCCGCTTTTCATTAAAGCGCTTTTTAACGCGGCACGTGAATCGTCAAAGAAATCCACAGCAGGCTCGTCAGCCTGCTTTTTTCGTTGAGAAAATCAAATAGAACACACTCCCTATCTGTCAGCAAATATTTTATGCAAACAAGACGAAAGGTAGGAAAAGAAAATGGAACTAAGAGGAACTAGAGGATCGATCGTAGCGCTGGTCACGCCCTTCGATGAGAACGGCAGACCGGATTTTGACAGGCTGGGAGAGCTGATCGACTGGCACATCCAGCAGGGAACAGACGGCATCGTCACCCTGGGCACGACAGGCGAGAGCGCCACGATGACCCAGGAGGAAGACGACGAGGTGTGTCAGTTTACCATCGACCGCGTAGCAGGCCGTATCCCGGTAATCGCCGGCAGCGGCTCCAACTGCACTGAAGCAATGATCGACAGGAGCCTGCGCTTCGAGAGAATGGGCGCCGACGGACTGCTTTTGATCGCGCCATATTACAACAAAACCAATGAAGAGGGCATGTACAGACACTTCGCCGATGTGGCGGACCGAGTCAGCATCCCCTGCATCTTATACAACGTACCCGGCAGAACGGGCTGCAGGATACCTGAAAGAGTCGTTGAGCGGCTCTCCCATCACCCGAAGATCTACGGCATCAAAGAAGCCTCTGGCGACATGAGCTATGCTATGAAGATCGCCAGATATCTCTCTGAGGATTTCGTCATGTTCAGCGGCAACGACGACATAACGATCCCCATTCTGTCCATCGGCGGCAGCGGAGTGATCTCCGTCCTGGCCAACATCATGCCGAGGGAAACCCACGAAATGGTAATGAACTACATAGAAGGCCGCACGGCAGAAGCGTCGGCGCAGCAGCTTGAGTACCTGGAACTCATCAACGATCTGTTTACAGAAGTGAACCCGATCCCGGTGAAGACGGCACTTGGCATAATGGGCAGGTGTCTGCCTGTGATGCGCATGCCCCTGTATGACATGAGCGAAGCCGCCAGAGAACAGCTGACCGGCTCAATGAGAAGGGCGGGGCTGATATGCGGATAATGATAACCGGCCGCGGCCGCATGGGAATGATGACGGCTAAGCTGGCAGAAGAGCAAGGATATCAAGTCGTTTTCATGGAAGATGGCGATCAGCAAGGAGAACCGGCTGACGTGATCATTGACTTCACAAGCCCGCAGGCACTGAACAAAATCATTGCCGCGGCGGAGGCTAACGGCACCCCGCTGGTAACAGGCACCACAGGTTTTTCTTCTGAAGATACGGCGCGGCTCAGGTCGCTTTCCGCCGAAGTCCCGGTTCTTGCCAGCGCCAATTTTTCCTTTGGTATCGCGCTGATGCGAAGGATGCTGGACGACTGCGGCAGGCTGCTCATCGACAACGGCTTTGACTGCGAGATCGAGGAGATCCACCACAGGAACAAAGCTGACGCCCCAAGCGGTACTGCGAAACTGCTCTTCGATACGCTGAACGCTAACGGAACGCTAACACCGGTATATGGCAGATGCGGCACCGAGGCGAGGCGAAGCAGCGGAGAAGTCGGCATTCATGCCCTGAGGGGCGGCACAGTGGCAGGCCGCCACCGGGTCAGCTTCTTTGGAGAGGATGAGATAGTAGAGATCAGTCACGAGGCCGGCAGCAGGAGGATATTCGCCGCCGGTGCTTTGATGGCCGCCGAGAGGCTTGCTCTTATGCCGGCAGGGTGGTACACTTTCGATGAGATACTTTTTGGAGGCGCAAGATGAATGCAGAAGAGATAATAAGGTATATCAGCGAGTCGGAGAAAAAGACTCCGGTCAGAGTTTATGTAAAGATGAAGTTTGGACGCCAGACTCCGGTGATACCAGACTGCAGGATATTTGGAACAGGGTCTTCGATAATATTCGGCGACTGGGAAAAAATCCGGCCGGTTTTGGAGGCGGAGGCTGCAGACATAGAAGACTGTTTGGTGGAGAATGACCGCCGCAACAGCGCAGTACCGCTGCTGGATTATAAAAACATTCGCGCAAGGATAGAGCCGGGGGCTTTGATCCGTGAGCAGGTGACGATCGGCGAGGGCGCCGTCATCATGATGGGCGCTATCATCAACATCGGAGCCGTCATTGGAGAACGGACGATGATCGATATGGGCGCGATCCTGGGCGGCAGAGCTGAAGTCGGCTGCGACTGCCATATTGGAGCCGGCGCAGTGCTTGCCGGCGTCATTGAACCAGCCAGTGCTCAGCCGGTAGTTGTGGAAGACCATGTGCTGATCGGTGCAAATGCCGTGATCCTGGAAGGCGTCAGGATCGGCAGAAATGCCGTGATCGCGGCGGGCTCAGTCGTGACAGCCGACGTACCGGAGAACGCTGTCGTAGCCGGAGTGCCGGGAAGGGTCATCAAGGAGAGAAAGGATGTCGCGCCAGGCAAGACGGAAATAATAGACGCGCTGAGGTCCCTTTGATGGACATGCTGCAATATGTCAACGGAAACCGCATAAGCTTGAAACCCAGCGGTATCAGGCTCTTTGCCCAGAAGGCCGCGGAACGTGAGGGCTGCATCAGTTTGACTCTTGGCGAGCCGGACTTTGAAACGCCATTGCCGGTGAAGGATGCCGCAAAGCGGGCGCTTGACGAGAATATGACTCACTACTCGCCTAACAGCGGCTACATGTCGCTTCGGCAGGCAATCGCCGATTTTGAGCGGGAGAAAAAGGGCCTCAGCTACAGGCCTGAGGAAATCATCGTGACCGCCGGCGCTACCGAGGCGCTGAACATTGCATTGGGAACGGTGCTGGAGGCCGGCGATGAGGTCATAATCCCTGTGCCGGCTTTTGGACTCTATGCTTCGATTGTTGAGATGTACGGCGGAAGACCGGTATACGTCGACACGAGCAGCAGCGGTTTTCAGCTGGATGCAGATGCTCTGTGCAGGGCTATTTCGCCGCGAACAAAGGCCATAGTGCTGAACTCGCCCAACAATCCAACGGGCGCGGTCTACACCAAGGAGACGATGGATGCAGTGCATGAGTTGCTGCACGAGCTGCCGGTGTTTGTGATCTGTGACGAGGTGTATGATCAGCTGACTTTTGATGATGGACGCGGGACATTTGCGGCTTTTGATGACATGCGGGACAGGATCATCGTTGTGCAGAGCTTTTCCAAGCCCTATGCAATGACGGGCTGGCGTGCTGGTTACGTGATGGCCGATCTTCCGCTGACAAAGATCATGGAGCTGGTCCATCAGTTCAGCGTTGTTTCTGTTCCGTCTTTCATTCAGCCGGCTTGTGAAGAGGCGCTGAATTGGGATGCTTCACCGATGCGGGTGAGCATAAACCTGAGGAGCCGCTATGTATGCGAAAGGCTGGCGGCTATGGGACTTCCTGTAACAGAACCTATGGGCACGTTTTATCTGTTTCCAGAAATCAGGGAGTTTGGCATGGATTCAGAGACTTTCTGCCTGAAACTCATAGAAGATGAGGGGCTGGCGCTGACGCCGGGCAGCTGTTTCCAGGGTGAAGGATTCGTCAGGATCTCCTGCTGCTATCCTATGGAAGTGCTGGAGGAAGGAATGGAGCGGCTGGCAAAGTTTGCAGCGAGGCTCAGAGAAAATGGCCAACAATAAGAACCCCACCCTCCCACGAAGCTAAAGCTTCGGGTGGGTCCCCGGGAACCTTGTTGTCTACGACAATAAAAAACGGCAGAAGACATATTATCTTCTGCCGCTGCTATTCTTAGATGACCAGCGATGGAGCCGCATATACACGCGTCTTCAGTTCGTTGTCCAGCATGTACAGGCCCTTAGGATCCTGTCCGAAAAGCTGGAATTTCTTGATCATATCTTCAGCGTTCTTTTCCTCTTCGCCCTGCTCTTTAACGAACCAGTCGAGGAACTGCATGGTGCGGAAATCCTTGGCTTCATTTGCTGCATTGTAGATGTTGTGGATAAGTGAAGTCACATAACGCTCATGCTCTAATCCAAAGTTCAGCGGATCGCCAAAGCCTTCATAAGTCTTATCAGGTTTGCCGATAGCTTCCAGCGTAACATGTTCGCCGTTGTTCAGCAGATACTGGTTCATCAGCACTGCGTGGTCGCGCTCTTCCTGATACTGTACCTTGTACCAGTTGCCAAAGCCCTCAAGGCCTTCTTCATAGTAGTAATTAGAGAAGTCCATGTACAGGTAAGCTGAATAGAATTCCTTGTTGACCTGTTCATTGATCAGTTCTGAAACTTTTTTGTCTAACATAGTAACCAACCCTTTCTGATTTTTTATTTCGGCTGCATACTGTAGTCGTCTTCTTAACAGTTACAGTTTAATCCTGCTAACCGGCAAAGTCAATATTGGCGAGGAAAACTGGACTTGCCGTGCACTTTACGCGAACTGTGCACCCGTACTGTCCCAACGACGACCGCCGCCACCATAGTGATCAGCATGTCCGGGAAGCTGTTGCCCAGGACCAGATCCAAGGTCATAAGATAGCGGTAGAGAATGAAGCCGCCAAGCCAGACGATCAGATTGCTCCAGCAGAAGGCGGACTCGTGGCAGTCCTGCTTCAGTATGAAGAAGTCTGCAATGAGGATCGCTATCATTGGGGCGAATACAGAACCGATAAGGTAGAGGAAGCCTGTGATGTCATCCATTGGGAAGACCATTGCACAGACCGTGCCCATGACAGTAACCACGACTGCGGAAATTTTGCCGTTGATGCCGGAATATATGGATTCCGATGAGATGCCGGCTGAATAGGCGTCCATGAATGTTGTCGTGACCGTTGAGAACACGACTATCAAAAGACCTGCTATGCCAAGACCGGCTTTGACCATTATCAGCGCAATGTCCGTCGACCCTGTGAAGATCGCGGCGCCCATGCCGATGACGTACATCCAGATGCTGACAAAGCCGTAGGTCGCCGCGCTGGCCATGGTTGCGCCAAAAGGCTTCTCCGCCTCGCGGGTATAGTCGCTGATCAGCGGCAGCCAGGAAAGCGGCATTGCCACGGCCAGTTCGACAGCCGCGCCGAAGGACATGGCTGAACCGGCGACTGCTGGCGCTGAACCGCCTCCGAAGAAGATCACCTTGAAAAGCACGGCGGTGAGGATCAGCAGAGCCGTCATCGTGATTTTGTTGATCTTGCCCAGGTTAGAGATGCCGATCAAGATCCAGACGGCTATGAGGGCGCCTATGATCAGGCACCATACCCAGCCGCCGGCGGCAAAGATTCCGTTAGCTGCCAGTGAACCGTCGTATATCATGATCGAAGTCCAGCCGACGAGCTGGAGCACGTTGAGAAAGGCGAAGAGCAGGCCGCCCTTGCTGCCGAAACTCATTTTAGTAGTTTCCATGGAGCTCTTGCGCGAGATAGCACCGATGTATCCTGCCAGAAACAGCAGGGAACAGCCGATGGCGTGGCCGACGAGTATGGCCGCCAGGCCTTTGGTGAATCCCAGGGGAGCGAAATATGTGCCCGTCAGGATCTCGGCGATGGACACGCCGGCGCCGAACCAGATCAGGCTGTTGTCGAGTATTGAAGTTTTCCTTTCAGCCATATTAATACTCTCCCCTCACTGCGAAAGCGTGGTCCATGGGACCGCTTCCCGCGCCAAGATCGAGCATTGCGCAAAGTGCACCGGATATGTATGCCTTGGCTTTTCTGATGGACTCTTCCAGCCCGCAGCCTTTGGCAAGATTTGCGGCAATCGCGCTGGACAGGGTGCATCCCGTGCCGTGGGTGTTTGGATTGTCGATGCGTCTGCCCATAAACCACATGGCGCCCTTTTGATCAAAAAGTACGTCGTTGGCGTCGCTGGTGTTGTGGCCGCCCTTGCAGAGTACGCTGCAGCCGTAGGTATCAAAGATCGATTTTGCTGCAGCTGTCATGTCGTCGGGTGACGATATCTTCATGCCGGACAAAATTTCGGCTTCGGGGATGTTGGGCGTTATGACGGTCGCAACAGGCAGAAGTCTGCGGCAGAGCGTCGAAACGGCATCTTCTGAGATGAGTCTGGCTCCGCTGGTGGCAACCATTACGGGGTCGAGGACTATGTTCGCTGCCTTGTATTCGGCAAGTTTGTCAGCAATGACATCTATCAGCGCACTGGATGAAACCATGCCTATTTTCACCGCGTCGGGGAAGATGTCGGTAAATACCGCATCCAGCTCCTCAGCAAGAAACTTCGGGGTAGCTTCCATGATATCTGTTACGCCGGTAGTGTTCTGGGCAGTAAGTGCTGTGACGGCGCTCATGGCGTAAACGCCGTTGACCGTCATGGTCTTGATATCTGCCTGTATGCCGGCGCCTCCGCAGGAATCGCTTCCCGCGATCGTTAATGTTACTTTTTTCTTCATTGTTGTCTCCTAACATTAATTTTGTATTGCGACGGGAGTGGTGCCCCCAGGTCCGCCGCATAGTATTGATTTATTTTGCTTTGACCATCTGTTCTGTCATGGCCTTCAGATTTCTGGTCGCGCCTTCAATGTCGGCCTGGCCGAAGATGGCGCTGATGACGGCGATGCCGCAGATCCCGCTGCCGGCAAGTTCTGATACGTTGTCGACGCTGATGCCGCCTATGGCAATGACCGGAATGTGTACTGCGCTGCATATCGCCTTCAGAGTTTCATGGCTCACGGGAAGTGCATCGTCCTTGGAACCCGTTGGGAATACGGCGCCTACGCCTAGATAATCCGCACCGTGTTTTTCCGCGGTTATCGCTTCTTCAACGGTCTCGGCGGATACGCCGATGATTTTGTCAGGGCCTACGATGGAACGGACGTCGCCGGCTTCCATGTCGCTCTGTCCGACGTGCACGCCGTCAGCATCAACTGCCAGCGCAATGTCGACGCAGTCGTTTATAACAAAAGGCACGCCGTAGGCTTTGCAGAGTTTCTTTATTTCTTTCGCTTCGCTGACGAAGGCGGCGTGGTCAAGTTCTTTTTCCCTCAGCTGAACAAAGGTGGCGCCGCCGCGCAGTGTCTTTTCCACCTGCTCATACAGCGTCTCTCCGTTGAGCCAGTGCCGGTCGGTCACCGTGTAGAGCAGCAGATCATCTGATTTCATACTTTGCACCTTCTTCCAGTATGTCGCCGGTCATGTTGTATACCGCGTCGATTATTCTGTTGCGGTATGTCGAATTGCCGTCGCCTTTCTGCATGTTTGCCCAGCCGATCTCGCCGGCAAGTCCCATAGTGCAGACAGCTGCCGCTGCAGCATCCAGAGGTCTGTCCGGGTTGGCTACGAGGAAGGCGGTCATGAGTGCGGAAAGCTGGCAGCCGGTGCCAGTTATGCGTCCCATCTCAGGTCTGCCGTTGCGGATCACGTAACATCTCTTGCCGTCGGTCACCAGGTCGATAGCTCCGGTTATGGCGATGATGCTGTCTGAAGATGTGGCAAAACCTTTGGCGAATGCGATCGCCTGGTCCAAAGTGTCTTCAGTGACGGCGTCCGCCATGTCGGCATCGACGCCTTTGGTAGTGCCCGAGCCGGTAGCGAGGGTTTTGATCTCGGAAACGTTGCCGCGGATCACGTCAAAGTTTATTTTTTTCATGAGATCAAGCGCAGTGTTGGTGCGCAGTTTGCTTGCGCCTGCACCTACTGGGTCGAGGAGTATCTTGTGTGAGAGCTCTTTGGCTTTGGCGCCGGCAGCGAACATTGCCGGGATCGTGCGCTGGTTCAGAGTGCCGATGTTGATGTTGAGGCCGCCGCAAATTGACGTTATGTCGGTCACGTCTTCAATGTCGTCGGACATGATCGGACTGGCTCCCGCCGCCAGCAGGATGTTGGCGACATCATTCACCGTCACGTAGTTCGTGATGTTGTGCACCAGGGCACCATTGGTTTTCAGGTTGTCTAATAATTGTTTAAGCATTTTTGCTCCTTTCAATGGCAGGAACCACGGCAAAAAGAAAAGCCGTGTCATGCCGTAAGGCCTGACACAGCTTGTATCGCTTGATATGTCTTATGTCCCTACGTTGGCATTATCCAAATCAGGTAATGGGTAAAAGCTTTCGCTTACTCTCAGCCTGCATATGCAAGCTCCCCTATTTTTCAGTTCCAGTGAATATTATACAACTATCTGAGATAAAAGCAATTGAATGAGGCAAATATGTCAAGACAGTTGTGAAAGCAACCATGCGGTAACGACTATTTTATGCTTTCTTCCACTTCATGTATGTACTTGTACACAGTGTATCTGGACACTCCAAGCTGGTCGGCAACATAAGCTATCGACTTCTGGAAGCTGAAGGCGTTCTTCTGCATCAGCATGGCGACGAGCTGGATGCGGTCGCCTTTTTTCATGGCCGCTGCCGGTTTGCCGATGAGCGCCACGCAGTCGCTGAACACTTCTTCCAGATGAGTGTTGGTGAACTCTGAAATAGTGGTGTCCAAATCGCTGGACGTCTTAGTCAGATCCTCTAGCACAGAAAGGGCAGCGCCGAGAGACGTGTAGTCGTAGTTGATGCCAAGGGCGTAGTGATATCCCTCGCCTACATAATTTATAGTCGTTGACTTAATGTACTTTCCCGACTTGGTGATGACCATGGCATCGACCACGTCTTTATCAAAGATGATGCCCGGTTCTCCGCCGTCTGTCATCACATCGCCGCCGAAGATGTCGGCAGTTGAACCTTCATGCCGTCCGCTGACATGTGAGTTGTATATTGCTACTATCGGATGGCCCGGCTGGCTCATGTCGTGTATCAGTGTCTCGCAGGAACGGCCGAACATCATTGCAATGCCTTCCGCTGTGCGCTTTATATCGTCTAATATCCTGTCTTTTTCAGCCTCCATAGTATTGCCTCCTGGTTCGTAAATTCTAGAAACATATTATCACAATTTGTCCAGAGGGACAACACAAATTGTCAAATTGACAAAAAGTCAATAAATTTACAAATTGACAACATTGCACCGCGGTGCTATACTTGCGGTATGAATAATAATGCAGAAGGAGCAATGCGTATGAATAAGAAGAAATTCACTCCGGAGGATATGAAGTCAATAAACTACGTGTCATGTCCGGCGGTATCCCCAGACGGGAGCAAAGCGGCTTACGTGATATCTAAAGGCAGAGAGGCTGACGGCGGCTTCAGCAGCAAAATAAAGATCGTCGACCTGGCAGAAGGCAGCGAAACAGAACTGGATAGAGGCAGCTGTAATCAGAAGATGCCGGCGTTCATTTCAGATGAAAAGATCGCGTACCTGTCCGACGAACCTGGGACAGCCGATATGTCCGGCACCTTTCAGATCTGGATCAAAGATATGGCTGACGGCGCATCCAGAAAGATCACTTCGGCAAGACACGGCGTGACGAGATTCGAGGTCAGCGCCGACGGCAGCAAAGCAGTCTTTCAGGCAGACCTCTGGCAGGAAGAGATAGAAGCCGGTCTTGAATTCAAGGAAATGACAGGCGAAGAAACGGCAGCATGGAACAGAGAAATCGACTGGCATCCAAATAAGATCGACGATCTGACATATAAGATGGATGAATGGTACGGCGTGAGGAACGGAAGTCTGCCGCATATTGGAACGGCAGACCTGAACAGCGGCGAACAGCTGCTGGCAACGGCAGATGAATTTGAAGCAGCATTTCCGGCTGTCTCAGGCGACGGCAGTATGCTGGCTTTTTACGGCTACCCGCACAAAGGAGCTGATGGACGCAGAGCGGAACTCTTCGTATGCAATGCAGACGGCAGCGGCAGAAAACAGCTTACAGATAAAGGGTACTATTTCAGTGCAGATTCGCGCCCGCTGTTCACAGCTGACGGGAAGTCAGTTTTTGCAGGCTTTTATGATATGGAAACTTCAGAACTTCTCCCGCTGAAGGCAGCTGCAGACGGAAGCTCATTCGAGATCATGCTAACTAGACCTGAAGAGGGACAGCGCATTTGCTTTGGAGTTGATCCTGTGGTAATAAGCAGAACAGAATACGGAGACAAGGCTCCATATATGCAGCTGAGTGCTGACGGCAGCAAGATGATTTTCCTTTCAGCATACAACGGCAGAAGTAATATTTACGAAATGTCAGCAACAGAGCCGGGACCGGCGGAGTGCCTGATCAAAGGGGACACGGACATCCATACCTTTGCTGTCGGCAGAAGCGGCAGGATAGCATATGTGATGGGCAGGACAGATATGCCGGCAGAGCTGTTTGCAGACGGGAAACGTCTGACAGACAGCAACGGCTGGCTTGATGACTTTGATCTTGGCGAAGTGGAAGAGTTCTGGATAGATACGGCGGACAAGGAAGCCCGTCTTCAGGTATGGCTCGTGCATCCTGCAGCACAGGAAAAAGACAAAAAATATCCGGCAGTTCTGGATATACATGGCGGCCCGGAGTGCTGCTCAACAGCGGACTTTTGGCATGAATACCAGGCGCTGGCAGGTGCAGGCATGGCGGTGATCTACACAAACCCAAGAGGCAGTACAGGCTATGAGCCGTCTTTCTGCAAAGGCGCAATTTCATGGAGCGACAAGGCAGTTGACGATCTGCTTGCGGCAGTTGACGCCTGCGTCGCAAAAGGCTTTATCGATCCGGAAAAAATCGGTGTGACCGGCGGCAGCTACGGCGGTTACATGACGAATAAGCTGATAATAAATACGGACCGTTTTGCTGCGGCAGTGGCACAGCGCTGTCTCATAAATACGGCTACTTCTTACGGTACAGGCGATATGGGATTCATTTCGTCAGATCCTGAGGCGAAGGATGTCAGCATGCTGGACTATCTGACAGACAGGGCGAGGCACAGTCTCATAAGAAACATCGACAATGTGAAGGTGCCTGTACTCATACTCCACGGATTCAAAGACTATCGCTGCAGTTTCGAGCAGGCGGAGCAGTTCTTCATATCAATGAAAGAGCGCCATCCGGAGATCCCGGTCAGGCTTGTCATGTTCCCGGAAGAGAACCACGGGCTCACCAGAACAGGAAAACTGTACAATCAGGTCAGACATCTTTCAGAGATGACCAGCTGGTTCGTGAAGTATCTGAGTGAAGGAGGTCAGGAAAATGAATAAGAGAATACCTGTATTTGACGACTGCTCCACGCTTGAGAGATTCACGGGAGCGGATTACTTTGATGACAAGAGTCTGCTGGTCTATGCTGCTTCGACATATGACGAGGAAAGCGGCAGAAAGATCGCCAGCATAGTGCTGAAAAATATAAAAGACGGAACATCTGAAGTCATCTCATCTGGACACGGCGAGGGCAGTCCTGCCTTCAGCCCAGATGGAAGCAGACTGCTGTATCTGTCAGCAGAAGCTGGCATGGGCAGGCAGATATTTGTAATGGACTTGGCGACAAGGGAAAAGCATCAGGTGACGGAAATGCACTGCGGCGCCATGGAACCTGTCTGGTCGCCGGACGGAAGCAGGATACTATTTGCTTCACCGGGAAACGGCACAGAAGATCCGGCATCAATGCAGGGTGTCATCAAAGCGAATGCAGCTGGCAGTGACGACGAAGCTGGCGAAGCAGAAAAAGCTGCTGATGCAGGCAATGCCGCCAAAGCAGATAATGCCGCCGAAGTGCATTGGCCTGACGAGGCGTTAGTTATAGAAGACTTCGGCTATAAGTTCGACGGCCTTGGTTTTATCAGGCCGGAAGGTCATATGCACCTGTGGGTGGCGTCAGCCGATGGCGGCAGCGCTGTCAGGATCTCGGAAGGCGAGTTTGACTATATGCATCACAACTGGTGTCAGGACAGTCAGCACGTCATCTGCGAAAGCAACCGCTTCCGTTCAAAAAAAGAGAGCATCGGTTTTGATCTTCTGAAGATAGGCATGGACGGAGAAACCGTTAAGCTGACCGAAGGGCTGTGGCTGGTGTCATATCCAAATCCTATGAGACCTGTATGCACGCCGGACGGAAAGTATGCTGTCTTTGGCTGTCTGGATGAAAGAGTCATGAACAAGGTGACAGAATTTGACGACTCGGTCACTTATCCTGAGGTATACCTGTACAAGGCTGCTCTTGACGGCAGCGGATCAGAGAAGATATTCACCGGCAGCGATGAATGCATTCAGTGCGTCCAGTTCCCGTATAACGCGGGATGCGGCTGGGGCCTTGACAAGCTTCAGATCTCCGACGACGGCAAAACCGCTGTATTTCTAAGCGGATATAAGGGGCAGGGCAATGTGTACTGTGTTTCCCTTGATGGCGGAACTGGGCAGACGCTGCTCAGCGGCAAACAGGTGTACAACGGATTGAGCAAAGTCCGCAACGGCAGATTCCTTGTGGCGAAATCTGAGACTGATATGCCGGAGACTTATCAGATTTACGACATGAGAACAGGAACCTTATCGGATCCGGCTGCAGTTTCTGCTGAGAAATATATGAATGAAACCGAAGTAGTACGCCCGAAGGACTTCGCGGTCAAGTCGCTGGACGGCGAAACTGAGATCCATGGCTGGGTCTACCCGCCGGCAGACTGTGAACCGGGCAAAAAATACCCGGCAATACTATACGTTCACGGCGGACCTCATCCGTTCTATACCTATGGATTCACGCCGGAACATCAGGCCTTGGCAGCAGAAGGCTTCTGTGTACTCTGCTGCAATCCGAGGGGAACAAGCAGCTATGGCTGGGATCACCAGCTGATATCAAAGTCGACAGACGGCACTGCATTCTACGACTGTCTGCAGTTCGTAGATGAGGCAGTGAAGCGATACGACTTCATCGACGGAGACAGGGTCGGAGTTACCGGCGGCAGCTACGGCGGCTATATGGTCAACTATATGGCGGGACACTGCGACAGGTTCAAGGCTTATGTGACACAGCGGAGTATTTCCAGCGATCTGATATCATATGCGTCCAGCGATATGCAGGGAAGCAGCATGGGCTACAGATCCTTTGAAGACTTTATGGTTGACAAATTGAAAACCTCACCTATAGCATGTGCACAGAACATTAATAGGCCATTCCTCATTTTGCATGGCATGGACGACTACAGGACGCCGGTGGAGGGGGCTCATCAGCTGTTTGTGGCAATCAAAGACCTGCACCCGGAACTGCCGGTGCGCATGGTGCTCTATCCTCACACATCTCACGAACAGCCGTCAGATCCAGGCCAGCTGAAAGACTACTATGATGAAATGACAGGCTGGTTCAGGAAGTATCTGTAGAGGGTATTTCAAAATTAATTGAAGATTTGTCAACAAAATAGCAAATAAATGTTGACATATTGTCAGACTATTAGTATAATTAAACAAAAAGTTAAGGAGGTTGATAATATGTCAACGCAATCATCAGACCGCAAGCTGCCTATGAAGGTACTGCTCGGAATGCCAATAGCAAATTTTGGTCCGACAATCCAGACGCTTGTGCAAATTTATTTCCTTTTGTACTTCTACACTAACGTGCTCGGCATCAGCGGAGCAGCTGCAGCTACAATAATACTTGTGGCCCGCTGCTGGGATTTCATCAACGACCCTCTCATGGGCATCATCGTAGAGAAGACACATAAGCCGCAGGGCAAGTGCCTGTTCTGGATGAGCAGGGCTCTGCCATTTGTATGCATCTTCTTCGTCCTGGCATATGCCGCACCAAATTTCTCCAACGGCATGAAGATAGCCTGGGCGCTAATCACATACATTGGACTGGGAATGTGCCAGACTGCATTCAGCATTCCGCTGAATTCACTGAGGCCTAAACTCACTACTGACAAGGTACAGAGACAGAAGCTGAACGTCTATGAGAATATTTTCTCACAGGCAGCAAATATCATAATTCCTGCAGTAACAATGCCTTTCTTCGCATATCTACAGGGATTTGGCCCAGGCACTGCATTCCTGAAGATGGCTGCAGTATACGCAGTCGTATATTTCGTTCTTTCATTTATCGGACTGCGTCTTCTCAAGGGACAGGAAATCGAAGACGATGAAGAAGCAGTAGCAGAAACTAAGATCAAGAGCTCGGAAATGCTTAAAGCTCTGATGACTAACAAGGTAGCCATGCTGATCCTGCTGGCACAGGTAATCCACATGTTCTTCTCATCACTTGGCGGCAGTGTTATGGTATACTATTGCCAGTACAACCTGCAGAACGTCAACCTGATGTCGATAACATCAACCTTGAGCATTATTACTGCCCTGCCGATACTGTTTCTTGTGCCGCTGTACAAGAAGTTCGGAAACGCCGGCATTGCAGTAATGGGCAATCTGTTTGCAGTAGCCTGTCTGCTGGTAAGACTGATAACCCACGACGGATCAGATATGATATACATCATATTTGCCACAGCAGAAGGGTTTGGCGTAACTCTCGTAACCTGCGTAATGTACCAGAACCTCATGGATTCCATTGACTACGGCGAATGGAAGACTGGACACAAGAACACGCCTGTCCTTATGTCTGCAATGGGCATCGGCACCAAGATAGGCATGGCCTTTGGCGGCACGGTAGTAGGATATATTATCAGTGCAGTACATTATGATCCAAACGCGGCAACCCAGTCTGCAAAAGTACTTAATGCATTCTTCCAGCTTAGCGTAACCGCACCGCTGATCATGTATGCCGGCATGGCTATAATATTCTTCTTCCTCATGAAGATAGAGAAACAGTTGCCGCAGATGCGTAAAGAAGTTGAAGAAAGAAAGGCAGCAGCCGGAGAACAGGAAGCTCAGGAAGTTACTGAAACACCGGAAGCAGAATAATTATGACAGATTTTGATTTTACAACAATCGTAAATAGGGAAGGAACAGGCAACCTGAAGGAGCATCTGACTGCGGATGATATCAAGGCTGCAGGCATGACAGCCTTCAATGCCGCCGAAATGGACTTCAAAACGGCACCTTCAGTCATCGATTCCATGAAGAAGTGCGTGGAAAACGGACTGTTCGGCTTCACCCTCTGCGACGATGCTTACAGAGAAGCAGTATGCTGGTGGATGAAGACTCAGAGGCACCGTGAGATAAGACCGGAATGGATAGTTCCTGTCCAGGGAACGATATTCTCAGTTGCCACGATGATCCGGATGACGGTAGGACCCGATGATTACATGATCATACAGCCTCCTATATATAACAGGTATGAACAGGCGGCGGACCGCCTGGGAAGAAAGACCGTCTTAAGCGAGCTTCGGCTCGCTGAGGACGGTACATACTCAATGGACTTTGATGATCTTGAATATAAAATGGCAGACCCGGCAGGGAAACTGCTCATACTGTGCAACCCGCATAATCCAATCGGGAAAGTATGGAGCAAAGCAGATCTGGAACATATTGCACAGTTAGCCGTAAAGTACGACGTTAAGGTGCTGAGCGACGAGATCTTTGCAGATTATACGTTCAGAGACGCTGAAGCCGAACTCTACTGCATGGTAAACGGAGGCGTGAACAACGGCGTATCGCTGACGGGGCTTGGCAAGACATTCAACTTCACGGGTGTGAATCATGCCAACGCCATCATTGCAGACAAAGAACTGCGTGAGCGATTCATCTGTCAGAGGAACAGTGATCACTACGGCAGTCTGGACCCGGTGACAAGAGCTGCAGTGTTTGGAGCTTATTGTCCTGAAGGCGCCGCTTGGAAAGACGCTGCGGCAGAACTGATCTGGAAAAATTATCAAAAGATCAGCAAGTTCTTTGCAGAGCAGCTTCCAATGGTCAAAGTCACGCCTCTTGAAGGCGGATATGTCATTTGGCTGGATTTCAGACAGCTGGGTCTCAGCGGCAGCGAACTCTGCGATTTTCTGCAGCATGAAGCTTTGCTGGTGCTTGATCCGGGAAACGATTACTGCATCACTGAAGATGGTTTTGCAAGAATGAATATTGCTACGCCTGAATGGATGCTGGATAAAGCTCTTGATAATCTGAAAAAAGCCGCGGAGGCCAGAAAATGGATAAAGTAAACGGAAAAATAAATATTACTATTACGCCGGAGTGCAGCGAAGGTATGGCGCATACCCTTGCAGTGCGCACGGTGATAAGCGGCAGCAGCTTTGATGAAGGTGCTGCTTTTGCTTCATTGGCCGACACCTTTGCCATATGCAGATCGGCCAGATATGAGAAAGAAGACATCACAGCGTCGGATGAAGCCGGTGCGCTGGATGTGGAAGTCAGAAAAGCCATCGGCCGTTTCGGGCCGGAAAGGCAGTACTTCCTCAATAGGAAAACATTGGGAGATGTAACTGTTACGACCCGCTGGAAGATGCCTGTGCGCAGTTTCCAGACCTCGGATCCGGGATTCACCGTATACAGAAATGAGAAAGGCTGCATCGGTTCGCTGATGGCGGTGCTCCTCATACCTGACGGGATCTGGGATTTCGACGTGCACTTTGATCTTTCACAGATGAAAGACGGCGTAAAGGCGGTCAGCGGATACGGGGAAGGGGATTTCAGTCTGTCAGGCGATTCGGACCAGGCGAGATTCGTATTTTTCTGCATTGGTGCAGACCACAGATGGCACAGGGAAGGCAGCAAGCTCAGCATCGTCTGGTTCAGCGACGAGATGCCGATGATAGAAGACTTCTGTGAACTGGTCGGAGACCTCTTTGATCACGACGAGAAGTTTTTCCATGACGACGACAAGCCATACTACATATTCCTGTATCCGGAGAATTATGTGATCACAACTGGGACGGCTCTTTACAGGACATGTCTCATGGGCTACGGCCCTTCGCTGGTGAAAGACATCAAAGACGAAGAAATGATACATACTGTCGCTCATGAACTGATCCACAACTGGGTAAGCATTGAAGACGAGGATCAGACCATTTCTACGGTATATTCCGAGGGTAACGCGGAATACTATTCCGCTCTCACGGCTTTCCGAACTGGAAGATATGCGAAAGAGCAGTATGTGGATGATATAAACAAAATGATCAGAGGATTCTATGCGAATCCAAGAAAGCATGATCCAGAGGAGATGTGCCTTCAGGAAGCCTGGTCTCACAGTTTTGCTCAGAGGACGTCTTATGGACGCGGCGTTATAATGATGATGGCCCTGGACGCGCTGATCAGAAAGGAAACGGACGGCAGCAAGTCTTTGGATGACGTGGTAGTCAAGATAGCAGTCGACGCTCAGAAGGGAAAGCCTTCTGATAAGGCGGCGTGGTTTGGATATCTCGATGAGTTGACAGACGGCAAAGCTGAAAAAGTCATTGAAGACAGGATGTCAGGCAGAGTCATTGAACCGCCGGCAGATTTCTTTGGAGACGATTACGAACTCAGCGATATCAGCGTCAGGCAGTTTGATTTCGGCTTTGACGACACGGTGCTTTTCGAGAATCCAATGAAAGTACACGGACTGAAACCTGGATCAGAAGCCGAGAAGGCAGGCCTTAGAAACGGCGACGTCATCGTGACTAAGTCGCCTGAGGTGGCGCCTAAGTCGGTGTTCCAGATCAGCCGCAACGGAAGTCCTTCAACAGTTGAATATGAGGCAAGAGGCGCAGAGGTCTCATGCCCGCAGTACGTAAAAAAAGCAAATAACTGAATAGAAAAGAGGAACATAACAATGAAAATTGAAAAGAAAATAGATGAACTTGGCATAAAGCTGCCGCCGTCGTCGCCTCCGGGAGCGATGTACGTGCCGGTAAAGCAGCTTGGAAACGCTTTGTTTGTAGCAGGACAGGTGCCTTTTGTCAACGGAGAGCTGGCCTATAGAGGCGCTGTCGGAGACAAGGTTACTCTGGAAGAAGCGGAGGAAGCCGCGCGCATATGCATAATAAACATGGTAGCGGCGCTGAAGGACTACCTAGGCGATCTTGACAAGGTTAAGAATGTGGTAAAAGTTCAGGCCTTCGTCAACAGCAAGACGGGATTCAATCAGCAGCACATTGTCGTAAATGCGGCGTCACAGCTGCTGTACGATATCTTCGGCGAGCCGGGCAGGCATGCGAGGACAGCAGTGGGAACCAACCAGCTGCCGATGGATGCACCGGTGGAGATCGAAGCTATAATTGAGATATAACAGACTAAGAGGTAGAGAAATGATACTCAGCAACTGCAGACTCGTCTCATGTCTTTCAGGAGGCATTGCGACAGGAAATTACAACGTGGAAATTAAAGACGGGAAGATCGCGGGGATCACCAGCATGAAGCTGGCCGGCGGCGATGTCACAGACTGCGGCGGAAAGACGCTGCTGCCTGGACTCATCGACCTGCATACCCACATTACAGGACTTAGGGGCGCCGAAGCCTCGGACATGAAAACGCCTTTAAAAGCCATGGCCGTGACATGTGAACTGACGGGCCGTTACCTTGATTACGGTTTCACGGCAATAAGAGACTGCGGCAGCTTTGATCGGATCGCCAATTATGTCAGAGACATGACAGCCTCCGGCATAGTCGAGGGGCCGGACATCATTTCCTGCGGACTCATACTGACGCCGACGGAGACAGAAGCGTCAGACGGACTGATTCCAATGTACAGCGAGGCGGACAGCCCCGACGAATTCCGCAAAGCGGTACGCCGGGAGATCGCGGAGCATGCAGACTACATCAAAATCATGGCCTCCGGCTCTGCGTTTCATCCGCAGGGCATACCAAAGCAGCCGATCATGACCAGCGGCGAGCTCAAGGCAATCGTTGAAGCGGCAGCCATGAAGGATAAATATGTGCCGGCGCACTGCCATGCGGACAGCGCCATCAGGATGTGCATAGAGAGCGGCGTGAAGACCATAGAGCACGCAACATATATCTCATCCGCAACGCTGGATATCCTGCAGAAGAAAGAGGACTGCTGGCTTGTGCCTACTCTAGCGGCAATGTACGTGAGCCATCCTGAAGGAGAAGAGGGCAGTTTCTGGATAAAACGCCTTGGCGAAATGCTGACAGAATGCACAGCTAACATTGAAGCGGCTTACAGACGCGGCTTGAAACTGGGCTTTGGCACCGACTCAACGGTGGGCATGGATCAGTACGAGCAAGGCCTTGAGTTCAGATACAGAAAAGAACTTTGCCACATGAGCGATGTCGACATCCTAAAGCAGGCAACAGTGTATAATGCAGAAATAGCAGGACTTGCTGGACATAAGGGCGAGATAAAGCCAGGCTGCGATGCGGATCTGATTCTTGTAGATGGAAAACCGGACGTGGATATTTCTGTAATGTATCACAAACCGGTGAAAGTATGGAAAAGCGGAAAGCTTGTAAGAGGTAATTGATATGAATGATACGATCACTAAGGTCAACGGTTTTGCCAAGGGCGAGTACCCTGACCTGCTGATAAATCTGAAGCCGCAGGAAGAGAGCGACTATCAGGTTAAATATACGGATGTTGCAATGGGAATAGAGTCACCTGCAATCAAAGCTGGAGGCATTTTGGTCTCATTATGGATAAATGTCGCATCGATACCATGCAGCGTTTTTTCTGAAGAGGGACTGAAGGCGGAAGATGAAGCAGGCGCGCTTCCTCTTGAAATCAGCGATGAGACTGACGAATACGGATTCCCGATCAGAAGGTGGAAACCTTGCAGAGATACGGTCGGTACCGTTGCCGTAAATTACAGATTCTATCCGCGTGTGGTGCCACCTGATTACAAATTCAGGCCATACTACGACTTCAGAAATGAACATCTTGGAGCGACGGGCAGCGGCGTAAGTTCGCTGGTCATCCCGGAAAACAAAAAATATCATATCCACATCGAGTGGGATCTTTCTGATATGCCGGCAGACACGGCTGCTGTTTCCGTCAAAGGCGAAGGCAGTTACGACTACGTTGGAATACCTGAGGATTACCAGTTTACAATGTACGCAGTCGGCAAGGTGAAGTGTCATGCAACGGCCGGCGGAAGGTTCAAGGTATACTGGCTCAATGAACCGCTGCCAGACAAGGAAAGAATACTTGACTCAATACCAAAGATCCTCCAGGGCATGTGCGATTTCTTCAGAGATGAAGATACCTATTACAGAGTGTTCTTCAGGAAGGATCCATTCAAGATGTCCAACGGAGCGACGGCTTTTGAGAATGGTTTCATATATGGTTACAGCGACGAGAAGCCGCTTAACAGAGACATGGCCCTCGACATTTTTTCTCACGAAGTCGTACACACATGGCCTCACATTGAGGATACCCATGGTGAAGGCACCTGGTATCACGAGGGCACGGCAGAGATGTACAGCATCAAGATACCTTATAGGCTTGGAATTACCGATCTTGACGATGTTGCAAGAGTGCTTGGCTACAGAGGTCAGTCATATTACTGCAACAAATACAAGAACAAGCCTTGCACGGAAGTGTTCCCGCTTTACTGGAGCGAACGCGACGCGCAGAGCCTGCCATATGGCCGCGGATTTTTCTATTTCATCGATACCGACGCTAAGATCCGCAAAGCCAGCGGAGGCAAGCGCAGCGTAGACGATCTCGTTCTTGAGATAGAGATGAGACGCAGGAGCGGGAAAAATGTGACATGTGCTGACTGGGAAGAACTTATTGAAAAAGAACTTGGTCCTGAAGCGGTCACAGACTTCCGCGAGATCATGAACGGCAAGCTCATTGAACCTTCAGAAGACTGGTTTGACGGTGCGTTCACGATTTCCAAAGGCACGGTGACAGATCCGGTCAGGAACCGCGTGGAAACAGACGCCTACATCTGGACAAGAAGGCCGGACCGCGACAAAGCAGATATTTAATGAAGAAATCACATAATCACAAACATATTTGAGGAGGACACGATATGTCGAACGAAAAATCTGCCATCAAAGGCAGATATATAGATGTCTTAAAAAATGAGGCCATTGACGATGGCCTCGTCCTCGTTGAGGGGAGAAAAATCACATACGCAGGACGGGCTGACCAGGCGCCTGCATACGACGGCAGATATAAGGTCATCAAAGTGCCTGAAGCCGGCGCGGCAATGCCGGGATTCATTGACTGCCATGCCCATCTGGTGGGCTCGGGAGACAGCGAAACCTGGGTGATCGAGCCGCGAGAGGCATTGCTGCTGCGAGCTGTTTCTGATGTAAGGGAACTGCTTCAGAGCGGATTCACCGGGGTCAGGGACATGAGCGTTTTCGGCCATTTTCTTAGAGACGCCATTGAGGCCGGATATATTGAAGGCCCGCATATCGTCCCCGGCGGCCAGGTTCTTAGCATCACCGGAGGTCACGCCGACGAAAATACGGCTTTCCCTTACGAGATAATGAAAGACAATCCGTGCAGTTATCTCTGCGACGGGGTCGACGAATGCATCAAAGCTGTCCGCAAGCAGTTCCGCGAGGGCGCGGAGTTTATCAAAATATGCGCAACTGGCGGAGTGTCGTCTTCGACTGACGGCGTCGACGATATTCAGTTCTCTGATGAAGAGGTCAGGGCAATCGTTGAAGAGGCGAAACGCCACGGCGCTTATGTCGCTGCACACTGCATGGGCACGGCCGGCACGCTGCAGGCTTTGATGGCTGGAGTCGGTACAGTTGAGCATGGCACTAAGCTGGATGAAGAATGCGTCAGACTGATGAAAGAAAACGGCGTGAGCCTTGTGACTACCTTGAGCGTATCGCTAGGCGTGGCTCAAGCCGAAGGTCTGCCGGAGTGGATGTCGCGCAAAGCGAAGGGCATGGCGGATTCAAACAAAAAATCCATTGCGCTGGCCCACGAAGCCGGCATTAACATTGCGCTGGGAACGGATTACACCAACAGCAGCAATTCGGGCTTTGATCATATCGGTCATGAGTTCCGCGCAATCGTCAGCTGCGGATTCACGAACATGGAGGCGCTTAAGATCGGAACGATCAATGCAGCAAAAGTCATGAGGATGGAGGACAGCATTGGTTCTCTGGATGAAGGCAAGTTTGCCGACATCGTGATCTCTGACAAAAATCCTCTTGACGATATTGAAGCAATCACCGAAAGCAGCGGGATATGCTTCGTCATGAAAGAAGGCAAGATAGTAAAGGACATGAACGGCCTTGACTAATCTGATGACTGAGGGCAGCATAACAAGGAAACTCCTTGAATTTGCTGTCCCTATGTTTTTCTGTACGATTTTCCAGCAACTTTATTCGGTTGCCGATGCTATCATTGTCGGCAGGTTTGCAGGGACCACCGGACTTGCGGCAATCGGAGTAACGTCACAGATAATACTGCTTACAGTAAGTGTTGGCATTGGATTCATGCTTGGGATATCCACAGTTATCAGCGAATCCATAGGCAGCGGCAGCATGGATCGCCTGCGGCAGACGGAAGCCATAGCGGTGTACATTGTCTTTATCACCTATGGAATCAAACTGGTAATCGGACTGTTTCTTGCCAGGCCGATTTTGGAACTGACGAATACGCCAGCCGATGTTATGGACGGTGCGGTAACATATCTTAGGATACTGTTTTGCGGCGGCCTGTTTACCTACGCCTACAGCATGTGCGTTTACATTATGAGAGCCTGCGGTGAAAGCCTGAAGCCGCTGCTTCTGCTTGCCTTTTCCAGCATTATGAATGTTGGACTCGACCTGCTCTTTGTCTGCGTCTTTGACATGGGAGTTGCCGGAGCAGCCATTGGCACAGTTATCGCAGAAAGCGCCGCGGCGGGACTGTGTCTCTGGTACATGCATGCAAAAATGCCGCAGCTTCGTATCAGCATGCAGGATTTCAAAGCTCTGAAAAAGCCGCTTGTGGCGTATACGATGAAGTTGTCCGTGCCTTCCAGCCTTCAGATCGGTGCGGTCATGTTCTGCTCGATCCTAGTGCAGGCTGTTATAAACAAGTACGGTACAGATGTCGTCGCTGGCTATACGGCGGCAGTGAAAATCGAGCAGCTGGTCATGGCAGCAGTCAGCGCACTTGGCGGCGCGCTCAGCACTTTTGCAGCCCAAAACCGCGGCGCTGGAAATTTTGATCGCATCAGTCTCGGCCTCCGGACTTCGGTAAGAGACTCTGCGCTGCTTACAGTATCGTTATCCGCTCTGATATTCTTTTTCGGCGGGCAGCTTGTCTCCCTGTTTGCTGAAGCGGGCAGCACGGCTGTGGTAGGCGCAGGCTATGAGTATCTCAAGATAACCTGCTGGTTCTACATTGCATCAGCGCTGTCATCCCTGTTTTCTTCAGTACTGCGAGGAATGGCTGATGCAGCGGCACCGCTGATAATCGGTACCGTGCAGATCGCAGTCAATCTGGCGGCCATATTCATCCTTGCGCCTATTCTGGGATGCGAGGGAGTCTGGATTTCAGTCGCAGCTGGCTGGGTGCTCTGCGCGCTGACAGGCGGGATCAGGCTGAAGCGGTTCTTCTAGAAGTTTGTTGATGAGGATTCCAAAAGCGGCCTTGAACTTACGCTTGAACAAGTTCACTTATGGCATTCTGAAGTATCTTAGAGCAGCTGATGTTGTGCTCTTCAACATAGGTGTTCATCCATGCCGGCAAAGTAAGAGTCTTTTTCACTGATTTGTTGCCGTATTTTGCTGCATAGCTATCCATATCCAAAGGAACAAGGTTTATAAGTCCTCCGTAAGCTTCTTTGATTTTTTCTATTCTGGATGATTTAGGCACTTTATTTCCTTCTTCAAGTTCTGAAAGTATCCATCCGCTGGCAGCATCCTCTGCCATGAACAGTGCATCTGCCAGATCGCTGCCCTCGCTGACACAGCCCGGAAGGTCTGGAAATTCAATGGTATAGCCGCCGCTTCCGTCTTCAAATGGGATAAAGATTGCTGGATATACTAGTTTCATATATATTCTCCTTTCAAACAGCAGGTCGAGTTCTATAGGCCTGCTTGTCTTTTGATTGATTTTAGTGTAGTTGGGTTAATATCGTGTCCATTGTAATACGTACAGCACGTATAGTCAACCGCTATTAATAACTGACGTCAGATGTAACACGTCTCAACAAAGTAATTGGTTGGTTCTACGTCCGAATTTCAGTGGAAATTATAATATTTCACTGAAAACAAGCTGAGCTGAAGATACTTGCTTCTGTTGCAGTCTTTCGCTACGCCTGCAGATTCATTGCACTTGTGGCGCTGCACATCGCATTTGCCACTACAAATTTCCTTCGACATATGTTATGGTATTTTTATATGTTAGAACCATTAGAGACAAGGAGAGGGAAATGGACGAGAAAACTAAGTGGATGAAGGACGCGGAGGAGAGAGTCTGGCACTATCTTCATCTGGAGGATGGCGGCTTTGACGGCAACATGAAGGCAAGTTTTGCGGGATGCGATTACGAAGAACAAAGCATTACCTTCGCATTTGAGACTCAGCATTGGCAGATCAATGAGCGCGGCGGCATTCACGGCGGCGCAATTGCAGGGATGTTCGACACGGCATTCGGCATCATGGCAAACTTTATCGCTGGCGAAAATGAAGCGACAACGACTGATATGAATCTGTGCTTCCTCCGTGGGATTGAACTGGGGCAGCACTGCAATATAAAGGTCATTACGGTCAAAGCCGGCAGAAGCCTCATAAGGTTACGCGCCGAGGCAGTATGCACAGAAACCAACAAAATGGTTGCATCAGGCAGCGGAAGCTGGATGCCGCTGTAAAATGACCACGTCAGACCGCGCGGCCTGACAATTTCAAAATTCGTAATGAAGCGCGCCGGCTCGCAAGCTTGCCAGCGCGCAATTTTATGCCCCGGGGCCGCTGGCCTTCTGGGGCTTTCATTTCGGCACTCTGAAACCTGGTCCGAATCGCCTGACAGACTGAAATCCCCGCTGGTTATTTTTGGAGGGGTATACGCGGTATGATTTAGCGATTTTAGCAAAAATGGAAATTTTCATTTTTGGGCTTGAATGGGTTTTGTGACCACTTCTGAAGAATCAAAAGGAAAAAACGCACTTTTTTCAGAGGAGTCCCCGTAGAGCCATTGCGCAGCGTCGCCAAGCGCGTCGCCAAGGCTGTAAATCATTGATGGGAGAACTATTTAATGGACGACCATTCGTCATGACACTTTCATCAGGTAAAGCATGGAAAGCTGATGCCCTGATCAGCGGTGAAAATCCATTTAAAATGCAGATGATTATATGGCTTCAGATAACTTTTAACGCGGACAAAAATATTTTGTGAGCAAAAAATGACGAAAAATGCGAAAGTGGTCACTAATCGTTTATTTACGATGCGAGTCAGCTGATTTAACAGGGAGAATATGGTTTCCCGAACAGGATTTCCGCTTCGAATAGGGATTCCACAGAAGAATATGGTTCCATCAAGGCCTCAACCTCTCCCAGAAATCCAACCGACCCGAGAATCCACCACCCAAGGCTCTTACTTGATCCCTCCAGAAAAAATATTCCCACCGCCTTAAAAATATAGTTGCAAAAGCAACCACATGGTGCTATACTGTGGTAGTTGCAAAAGCAACTATATTTTTTATTATAGGGGTATTGTTATATGACGGACAAGAACAAGAAGCTAAACTTCGGACTTATAATGGCAGTCTATCTGCTTGGTATTTTCATGGGCGCACTGGATACGGGAATCGTGACGCCTGCCAGAACAATAATCCAGGACTCCCTTGGCGTTGACGCCAAAACGGGAATCTGGATGATAACCATATATACGCTGGCCTATGCTGCCAGCATTCCGGTCATGGGAAAACTGGCCGACAGGATGGGCAGAAGGACTATATATCTGCTCAGCATTTTCCTCTTTGGAGCAGGCTCACTGTTCTGCGGACTTTCCCAAAACTTTGACAGCTGGACCGCGCTGCTCATAGCAAGGGCGGTACAGGCAATCGGCGGAGGCGGCATCATGCCGGTAGCTACTGCCGAATTCGGTACTACTTTCCCGGAAGAGAAGAGAGGTATGGCCCTTGGCATGGTCGGCGGCGTTTACGGCGTGGCCAATATCATCGGCGCCAGCGTAGGAAGTGCTGTACTTGACATCTTCGGACAAAACGACTGGAAATACATATTCTTTGTAAACGTTCCTATTGCAGTGTTCATCTTAATAGCAGGCTTCATCTCGCTGCCGAACACCAAGGAGCAGGAGACGAAAAAAATTGACGGCGCCGGTATTGGAGTGCTGGTCGTCATGGTGCTATGTCTAATGTATGGTCTGAGAAATATAGACTTCTTTGACTTTACAGCAACGCTGACCAGCACTGGCGTCTATCCGTATCTGATTGCATTCTGCCTGCTGCTGCCTTTGTTTATTTTCATAGAAAACCACGCCGAAGATCCGGTGATGAATCTTTCATATTTCAAGAACAGGATGATAGTCATTACCCTTATACTGGCAATTATCACGGGCGTGATCCTCATGGGCCTGGTATTCGTGCCTCAGCTTTGTGAGAACATCATGGGCATCAAGACCGGCAGCGGCGGATATTTCGTCATAATCCTCGGCCTCTTCGCCGGCCTTGGCGCACCGCTTTCCGGCGGACTGACAGACAAGAGAGGACCGAAGCTTGTCCTTGGGCTGGGACTTGCAGCATCCATCGCAGGCTCACTGTTCCTGATTTTTGTCACGATGCCGCATCCGGGCTGGATCACGATAATCATCAGTTTGACCTTCATCGGCATTGGCCTCGGCTTCACCATGGGTGCGCCGCTGAACTACATGATGCTGTGGGAAATCGACCTTAAAGAGTCAAATTCCGCACTGGCGACTTTGTCACTGGTCAGATCTCTGGGCACAGTAATTGCGCCGGCGATCATGGTTGGGTTTATCGCCCACGCCGGCATGAATGTATCCGGTGACCTTATGGCTTTGATGCCGAAGGAGATCAGCGTGCCGCAGCTGCCATATGCTGAGGAACTGAATCAGGCGATGAAGGATCAGGGCATTGAAGATATGCCGGACCTGACTTCTATGCAGACTATCAAAATCAACATGGCTGACGCAACAAGCGGCAACAGCGAATATCAGATACCGGACAGCCTGCTGAAGCAGCTGCAGGAGTCCGACGTGACAACGATAACGGCAAGCGTTAAGGACATGGCATCCTATATGTTTGGCGCCATGTCACCAAAGATAACAAAACAGATATACAGCGGCATCGATCAGGGCATCGACGGCGTTTCAACAGGAATAGAGAAGATGAACACCAACATCGCCAAAATGCAGAAGGCTGAATCCGGAATGACGAGCGGCATCGACGGCATGTCAACGGCCATCAAAAAACAGGCTGCGGCAATCGACAGCATCCAGAAGGCGATAACGGGACTTAAGAAGGGTTACAATGGTGTGAACCAGGGCCTTGCAGTCCAGAAGATGATGTACGGACAACTTTCCGGAGTCAATCAGTATATGAAGTCGCTGCCGTCTGCTCAGGTCACTTCACCGACAATGCCGGCAGGAACAGGCAGTACGACAACCGGCACAATGCCATCCGGAACCGGCAGTACGACGAGTGGCATGCCGACGGGAACAGGCAGTACGACAACCGGCACAATGCCATCCGGAACCGGCAGTACGACGAGTGGCATGCCGACGGGAACAGGCAGTACGACTGGCGGAATGCCAACTGGAACCGGCGCACCGGCGTCGTTTGCAAGCCAGCTTCCAGCCCAGATGAAGGCAAAGCTGGCGCCACCGGTGCTGGCAATGCTTGAGAAAGTCTACAGCACACAGCAGCTGGATCAGATGATACAGGGAATCGGCAAAAATGTAACCGAAATGACAAGCCAGTCTGCTACAATGAAGGCGCAGCTCGATAAGATGGAGAACTCTGAAGCCGCGCTGAAAACTGCACGCGCAAAGGTGATCTCCAAACGGGCGGCTTTGATAGAACAGCGGAGCAAGATGCGTGAGGCTATTGCGGGAATCAAGGACGGAAAGACATCGGCGAAGGAGACTTTGCGGGAGATGAAGGTCATGAAGGCCGCAGTACCAGGCGCGTTCAAAACAGCAGAAAAAAATTATCTGGCTGAAATAGACAGCCGGTCGGCGAAAATAGAGAAGACATTCCAGGATACTTTGAACGTTGGCTTTAGACAGATCTACGTGATGACGATAATTTCTTCGGCGGTTGGCATACTGCTGCTCATGCTGTATAAGAAGAAAAGGAGAAGTGGCAATGCATCTGAACATGAAATATCCTGAAATAGGACGGCTGATGATGGCCTATGACAAGAAATTCAAGGCTTTCATGAAAACGGCGCTTCGCAAGCGTGAACTGACTGTGGCGGAAATGCTGGTGATGCTGTCGCTTTCGGAAGCCGATGGTCAGACACAGGATCAGCTCCTTTCACAGATCAGCTATGACAAGAGTGTCATGGCAAGGACGACTCAGTCGCTGGAAGCTCGGGGATGCATAACACGTTCAGACAATCCTGAGGACAGGAGGTCGTGGCTTTTTCACCTGGCAGAACCGGGAAGAGTAATGCTGCCGGACATAATCCAGGCACTGAGAGACTGGTGTACGCTGGCTTTTACCGGCATCAGCGACGATGACACTGAAAAACTGCTGGAAATCATGATAAAAGTATATGACAATCTGGATCAGCAGCCTGAAAAATAATTGTCGTATACTACCGGTTTCGGTAGTATTATAAAACGTAATACCAAGCTCTGTGGATATAAGAATACGTAATACTACTGAATTCGGTAGTATATCGCTATTTTACAATAGACCACTATATTTTGAGAAAATATGTGGCTAGTTGTTTATAAGTCGCTTGCATTCCAATGCAATGATATGTATGACAAAGGAGCTGCCTGATCAAGAACTTTGTGGGTCCTTGATCAGGCAGCTCCTTATGGATTGCAGAATCGTATTTATCAGTCTTCCTGATCTCCTTTATATGTTGTGTGGAATTCAGGTGTCAGGCTCCAGCAGGATGCATCGGTGTGGAGCAGCTCATGGGCTCTGTGTGACATCGGCTTTTCCAGGTATTCCTTGTAGGTCATCTGCACCGTTGGATTCTCGTGGGAGAACCTGATCACCTGGGTGCTGTCAATGTTGTAGAGTTCGCCGCCTCTGATGCCAGCCATTTCTGTGCCGTCGTGTATCGGCTGTCCGCCGCCGCCGGAGCATCCGCCCGGACAGGCCATGATCTCAACAAAGTCATATGAGACTTTACCGGCATCGATGGCAGTCATGAGTTTCCTCGCATTGGCAAGGCCGCTGGCAACTGCAACGCGCACAGTTGCACCGGCAACCGTGAAGGTGGCTTCTTTCCAGCCCTTGCGTCCTCTGACATTTTTGAACGCCTCAGCAGGAGGGTTCTCGCCGGTGATCAGGAAGTAGGCTGAACGCAGGGCTGCTTCCATAACGCCGCCAGTTGCACCGAAGATGACTCCGGCGCCAGTTCCTTCACCGAAGAAATTGTCGAAAGGCATTTCCTTCAGATTTTCAACGTTGATGCCGTCGGCCAGGATCAGGTTGTCAAGTTCACGGGTGGTGATGACCACGTCTACATCTTTGTAGCCTGAGTCGTTTACCGCCTCAACGTCGCATTCATATTTCTTGGCAGTGCAAGGCATGATTGACACGGCAAAGATCTTAGAGGGATCGATGCCCAGTTTTTCTGCCATATATGTTTTGCCCAGTGCTCCAAACATCTGCTGCGGTGATTTTGCCGTTGAGAGGTTAGGAACGTAGGCAGGAAATTCGTTTTTGATGAAGCGCAGCCAGCCCGGACAGCATGAGGTGAACATCGGCCAGCTGTAGTCGTCCTTATGGCCTAGTCTTTCAATGAGTTCGCTGCCTTCTTCCATTATAGTCATGTCGGCACTGTAGACCGTGTCGAAAACATAATCAAAACCGATTTGTTTCAGGGCGGCGACAAGTTTGCCTGTCGTCTGCTCAACGCGCTGCATGCCGACTCTTTCGCCCCAGGCAACACGGACAGCAGGCGCAAACTGCACCATGACGACTTTGTCCGGATCAGCAAGAGCATCAAGGACTATGTCAGTGTCGTTTCTCTCACGCAGAGCACCTACAGGGCAGTGTGTGATGCACTGACCGCAAAGGGTGCATTTGGCATCCTGTATAGGCAGACCATCGCGTACTCCGACGTTTGTCCTCTGGGCTGTGCCCGTCATTTCCCAGACGTGCATGCCCTGCATTTCGTCGCAGACCTGGACGCAGCGCATGCATTTGATGCATTTGGACGCGTTGCGGATCAGCGGAAAGTCAGACGGCCAGTGGAAGTATTCTTTGATGTCTTTGAACATCGGGTCGGCTATGCCTATGTCTCTGGCGATTGTCTGCAGGGCGCAGTTGCCGCTCCTGGTGCATATCGCGCAGGTGCATTCGTGTTCTGAAAGTATCAGGTTGAGGTTGACCTTTCTGGACTGACGCACTTTCGGGCTGTTGGTATAGATGACCATGCCCTCGGAAACAGGTGTGTTGCAGGACGCAACCAGCTTTTCCATGCCTTCCAGTTCGACAACGCAGAGTCTGCATGCGCCTATATCGTTGATGCCAGGCCAGTAGCAGAGATGCGGAATGTCGATTCCGGCGCTGTGTGCCGCATTGAGTATTGAGGTGCCTTCCTGCACGGATACCTTCATGTTGTTTATCGTTAAGTTTACCATTTTACCTGTCTACCTCCTCTGAATGCGCCCAGGCTGTTTCTGTCGCAGCGCAGGCATCTGCCCGCTTCCTGGATCGCCTCTTCCAGCAAAAGTCCGTTTTCAAAACCATCAAAGTCTCTGTTTCTCTCGTCTGGGTACCTGGATGTCAGCTCGGACCTTCCGCAAGGGTTCTTATCTTCAAGATCAGCGTCCGGGATATCCACATCGCAGGCGATCTCGTGGTTGTAGCCGAGGTAGTTGTCTATGTTAGCTGCTGCAACCTTGCCCTGTGCAATGGCGTTGACTGCCGATGACGGCCCTGTAACGCTGTCGCCGCCTGCAAATACGCCTTCCATGCCGATGACCCTCATTGAGGCATCGGTGTTCAGTTTCTTCCAGAGGACTGAAACTCCAGCTTTTTCAAATACTTCGGAATCGATTTCCTGTCCGATTGCACCGATGATGATGTCGCAAGGCAGGATCTGCTCGTCCTTCTGAGCCGGATATGATTTAGGTCTGCCGGAGGAGTCATATTCGCCGACCTTCTGAGGTTTGATGACGAGGGCCTTGACATTGCCTTCTTCATTGGCTTCGATCCTCAGCGGAGTTCTCAGTTCGAGAAGTCTGCATCCTTCAGCAATTGCGCCTTCTATTTCTTCAGGCAGGGCGGTCATGTCCTCTTTGCGTCTTCTGTAGACGATGTCAACGTGGGAAGCGCCAAGCCTCATGGCTGTTCTGGCTACGTCCATGGCCACATTGCCGCCGCCGACTACGGATACGCGCTTGCCTTCAAAATCAGGCAGGTTTGAGTCGCCGATCTCGCGGAGCAGGTCAACGGCCGAATAAACGCCGCCGCTCTCTTCGCCTTCGATTCCGATCATCTTGTAGTTGTGGGCACCGATGGCAACATAGACCGCATCGTAGTTGTCGATGAGGCCTTTGATGCTCTTCTCGTCGTCCATGTCGGTGTTGAGCTTAACTTCTATGCCGGCAGAGAGGATGGAGTCGATGTCCCATTCCAGTCTCTGGCGCGGCAGTCTGTAGCTTGGGATGCCGTAGCGAAGCATGCCGCCAAGCTGCTGTCTCTTTTCAAAAATCGTAGGTTTATGCCCCATGAGTGCCAGGTAATATGCTGCAGTAAGTCCGCTCGGACCGCCGCCAACGATGGCAACGCGTTTGCCTGTATTGTCCATCAGCCTGGGAACAGGAACTGTTTCCGAGCAGT